>Ga0075152_10000321_pt1 | contig 36667 bp, 34 predicted proteins | sample JI61114C2DNA_FD_70964 | JGI IMG/M metagenome (GOLD analysis project Ga0075152, IMG submission 70964) | Wastewater effluent complex algal communities from Wisconsin, to seasonally profile nutrient transformation and Carbon sequestration -... | ecosystem: Engineered > WWTP > Effluent > Algae...
GAAGCAATCTTCTTTACCGCCGACGATGTGTCTGCAAGCATGGCAGCCAAAGGTGTAACCCGACAGAAGAATGCAGTTAGCGATCATTACGAGGGTTAACACACTCATGTGGAATGACCCGTCGTAATAGAGAGTCTTGATGGCATCCCACCAGAGAATCAGTAGCACTGGTGTGGCTACATAGAAGGCATAGCGATGCAGATTTTGCAGAACAAAGGGGAAAGATTGTTCGCCAGTGTAGCCTTTGCCTTTGAACATGCCCACGGTGCAAGCCGGTGGATGCATAAAGTAAGAGCGGTAATAGGCCTTGCGGTAGTAGTAGCAAGTCGCTCTGAATGAAAGGGGAATCCAAAGAATCAAGAAGGCTGGCGATAGTGGCCACCACGGCACAAACTCTTTCAAATTAGGAGAATAGAAAGGCGAGAGGTAAGGGCCTACTTCATAAAGATTGTTTTCGATGGCTCTGCCAGTTGCATAAATGCCGAAAGCCGTAAAAACAAAAGCAATTAGAAATGGTTCAACCCACCAGTTGTCTTTGCGTGAGGTGGGGCCTTCATAAGCTGGCACTGCATTTGATTGCGGGAGCTTTGATTCAGGCAGATCAGTAAGTTGCGATTGGGTCATTTGAATGTTCAATCTCCTGGGATGCTCAGAGCCATAACAGCTCCGGTCCACTATCGGACATAACAAATTATAGCCAGCTGAAACGCTGTGTGACCCAGCTTTTGTCTAATTTTCGGAAACCTCAAGCGCCCTACATTTGCTTGTCTAATTCGTTTCTATTGGCTTAGCAAGCATAAAAAGAAAGTTGCAAAGTACAAAAGCGTTGCTTGCCTCTTCTCCTTATAATCCACTCATTTTGTTGTGGCCAGGAACTTGTCTTTGGCTCTGGCGTCTTTTTAAGAATGTTAGCTTTGAACTTTTTGTCCTAATTGGTCGTTATTAGCAGTATGGATACTAGGTTCAAATTTAGAAGGCTATCTCTTTCGAGAAGGCCTGGGCAAGGAGCTTTATCATGAATGCCAAAGTGCGTAAGTCTAAAACTAGCGAGAGCCGCAAGAAGTCTCAGGCACAGCCTCTAACCAAGGCTGAGATAGCCGCCAATCAAGCTATCGCTAAAAGACTAGATGAATCTATTCCCCTAAATACACCAGAATGGCACAAGGTGGAACAAATGCTGATGCGTTTGACCGAATTTGCCCCGACAGACCTGGTTTTCGACGTAGCTAGTGCCATTGCCTTTTATGCTGACGATCAAGCTAAGCGTGGATATATACTAGGCACTCATGATTCGTGTAAGTTAGTTGCCTAGTTTTGCGTGAGAACAAAGTTGCAAATTCGTCCAGCTCAGCTGTCTGATTGCCAAGCTATATCTAGTCTGTATAACTATTATGTCGAGAACTCGACAGCTACTTTTGCTTTAGAGCCTGAAGAGCTAGTTGAGCGTGAGACCTGGTTGAGGCAGCACCTTGAACACGGTCTGCCTGTAATTGTGGCTGAGTTGGATAGCCAAGTGGTGGCTTTTGCCTCTCTTTCTTTCTACCATCAGCGTTGCGCTTACCGGCAGACCGTTGAAGCGTCAATTTATGTTGATCATGATTTTCTCTCGCGCGGCTATGGCCGATTGCTCATGAATGAGTTGATGAAATTAGCAGAGAAAGCCGGTTTCCATGCTGTCCTTGGTTTGATCTGTAGCGAGAATGCAGCGAGCATAAAACTGATGCTTGACTTTGGTTTCTTTGAGGCGGGCTGTCTCAAGCAGGTAGGAAAAAAATACGATCGTTGGCTGGATGTGGCAATATTAGAGAAAATCCTCTAATTACCTAAGTGCCAATTGAAATTCAAAGCTAAAATTCGCGGTTCTCAAGAAAAGTCTGCCGATGTGACGGCAGCTGTATCTGCCCTGGCAAGGCCGCAATCAACCCTTTGGCCCTACCTGTTTCTCGCTCCCCTTGCCTACCTGCTGCTTTCGCCACGGGTAAATATGCGGCTCTATCGTCGTCTGCTTTTTCAACCCACAGCCTTCCCCGAGCTGCTTGATGGTAAGTTTCCGCCAGCCATGGACGTTGAGCCCGAAGAACTTTATTTCAACAGTTTTGGTGATCTAGATTCTAAAGAGACCTTGCACGGTTGGTATTTTCAACATCCTAAGCCCGATGCCCCCCTGGTTATTTTTAGCCATGGCAACTCTGGCAATCTCACTATTCGTGCCCCTCTCTTTCAACTACTGCTTGAAAGTGGCGCTTCAGTGTTTATATATGACTATCGTGGTTTCGGCAAAAGCACCGGCTCTCCTACCGTAGAAGGCGTCTATCAGGATGGCTTAGCGGCCTATGACTTTGTCGTGAACAAGTTTGGCTTGTCAGCCGATCAAGTTTTTCTCTATGGAGAATCGCTTGGTGCTGCTGTTAGCAGTTTTATTTCGAGCAAGCGAAAAGCGGCTGGCTTGGTTCTGCAGTCTGGTTTTAGCTCCTTGCGCAACATCGGCGGTGAGCGGGTTCGCGCTCTTAAGCTTTATCCGTCCTGGCTATTTCCTATGCCTGGCAACAGTAGTCGCGATATTTTGGCAGCAGAGCACCCGCCCTTGCTGATTATTCATGGCCAGCTTGATCAGTCTGTGGCTTTCCATCATGCTCAGGCACTCTATGATTGTGCTTCTCAGCCAAAGCAGCTATTGGCCCTGCCAGCGAGTGGACATTCTGATTTAGTGGCTACGGCAAAAGATACTTTGAAAGAAAATCTCACGGCCTTCTTTAGCCGCTTTGGTCAATCTTAGTTACCCTCATTAATATATTGGTCACCCTAGATGCCCGCAGGCTCTAGCGGGTGTTAAATGGTAGTAAATATCCCTCGGCAATACTTAGCAGTAATAAGCGGAGGAGTCATGAATAATCAATATTATTTGGTCAAAGGCCTGAACAAGCTGGCCCAGGGCTGGCATGAATTAGGTGAAGATGCTGTTGCTAAAAGCATCTATCGCTACCTAATCAGCCTGCATCTAAGTAATCCGGCCGAAGCATTCGGCGATGATGATGGCGAATTTTCGGCCCTAATGCAAGACTACGATGCCCTCATTAAGGGCAGCGATATTGACGCCAAAGAGTTGGTTCACAACTAATTTTTTTGGCTATTCTCACGAATCAAGTTAAGAGCAGATCCGGCTCTGAACCAGCCGATTTGTTCTTCGGTCATGGTGTGCTTGACTGTAATTACTTCCATCGTTCCGTCGTGGTGCTTGATTTCAACTTCAAGATTTTTACCAGGTGCAAGAGCACCAAGATTTTTGATGCTGAAGCGGTCTAGCTCTTGAACTTTGTCGTAGTCAGCCGGATTGACGAAAGTCAGGGCAAGAATGCCTTGCTTCTTCAAATTGGTTTCGTGAATGCGGGCAAAGCTTCTCACAAGAACAGCCTTGCAGCCTAAGAACCGCGGCGACATGGCTGCATGCTCGCGGCTAGAACCTTCGCCGTAGTTCTGATCTCCGACTACTAGCCAGCCGGTTTTCTCTGCTTTGTAGTGGCGGGCAACTTCAGGATAAGTCATGCGCTTCTGATTCAAGACATCAAGGCCGATACCAACTTCTTTGCTGAAAGCGTTGATGGCGCCAATGAACATGTTGTCGCTGATTTTATCGAGGTGACCACGGAACTTCAGCCATGGGCCAGCTGGAGAAATATGGTCGGTGGTGCACTTGCCCAGGGCTTTGAGCAATACAGGAAGATTCTCGTAGTCTTTGCCATCCCAGGCGGCGAAAGGTTCGAGCAATTGCAGTCTGCCTGAATCAGGTGAGACTGCTACTTTTACTTGATCACCATCAACTGCTGGAGGGATATAGCCGTTGTCTTCAGACTTGAAGCCTTTTGACGGTAACTCAGGGGCCTGTGGTGGCACTAAGCTGAAGCTCTTACCGTCGCTGCCCACCATTGTGTCTTTCATGGGGTTGAATGACAGTGAACCGGATAGAGCTAGGGCTGTCACAATTTCAGGACTGCCGATGAAAGCTAGAGTTTCCGGGTTGCCATCATTGCGCTTTTGGAAGTTGCGGTTAAACGATGTAATGATCGAATTGCTTTCGCCTTGCTTGATGTCATCGCGCTTCCACTGTCCAATACAAGGGCCGCAGGCATTGGCTAGCACTGTGCCACCAATTCCTTCAAGAGTTTTCAGTTGGCCATCACGGTCAATGGTCTCATAGATCTGCTCGGAGCCTGGAGTGATCAAGAAACCGCAGCTAGACTTGATTCCATGGTCCGCCCCTTGCTGAGCTACATGGGCTGCTCTGCTCATGTCTTCATAAGAAGAGTTAGTGCAGCTGCCAATTAAGGCATAGGTAAGTTTGTCTGGATAGCCCTTAGCTTTGATCTCGGCTGCAAATTCTGAAATTGGGCGAGCTAAGTCTGGTGTGTGAGGGCCCACTACATAAGGCTCAAGTTGGTCAAGATCAATTTCGACAACCTGGTCGAAGAATAGGGTTGGATTGGCAGCAACTTCAGGATCAGCAACCAGGCATTCTTTATACTGGTCGGCTAATTTTGCGAACTCTTCTCTCTTAGTGACGTTGAGATACTTAGCCATACGCTCGTCATAAGGGAAGATTGAAGTCGTTGCTCCAAGTTCTGCACCCATATTAGTGATGGTGGCTTTGCCAGTGCAACTAATAGATTTTGTGCCTTCGCCGAAATACTCGACAATGGCTCCAGTACCACCAGCAACAGTTAAGATGCCAGCGATTTTGAGAATGACGTCTTTCGGCGAAGTCCAGCCGTTTAGCTTACCTTTGAGGTGAATGCCGATTAGTTTGGGCCAACGCAGACCCCAGGCTACTCCGGCCATGACGTCTACAGCATCGGCTCCGCCAACGCCGATTGCAACCATGCCCAGTCCGCCAGCGTTAGGCGTGTGCGAATCTGTGCCAATCATCATTGTGCCTGGCAAGGCATAGTTTTCTAGCACTACCTGGTGGATGATGCCAGCGCCGGGCTTCCAGAAACCAATGCCGTGCTTGTTGCTGGCTGATTCGAGGAAGTCGTAAACTTCTTTGTTTTCGTCAAGAGCGCGCTCCATATCTTGCTCGGCGCCAACTCTTGCTTGAATTAGGTGATCGCAGTGCACCGTACTTGGTACTGCCACTGTTTTTAACTGAGCCTGCATAAACTGCAATAGAGCCATCTGTGCCGTGGCATCTTGCATTGCCACTCGGTCTGGTCTTAAGAAGGCATAGGTTTCGCCGCGCTTAACTTCTTCAGTAGGCCAATGATCAAGGTGTGATGTCAACACCTTTTCTGCCAATGTTAGCGGTCGACCAAATTTCTCTCTCGCTTCTTGATGCTTCTTGGGTAGCGCTTCGTAGAGTTTTTTGATATCCGATACTTTCAATTCAGCCATTGCAGTCTCTCTTGTAGCTTCAGTCTAAGACTCTGATTGTACTATTTATCGCTCTCTAGTTGCTTTCCAAGTGCTGCGCTGAGCCCGTATAGCAGGCTGTCTTAATTGAATATTTCAATTTGTTGACCGGCAGTGTTAGCATTGACGAGCAATTTTTTATATTGAGAAGAGACTTTGAAAGCACAAAAGCCGGCAATATTTATTCCAACTTTGTACTTTGCTTCTGGCCTTCCATACACTCTAGTTGTGCTTGTCTCGGTGATTTTCTACAAAAATCTTGGTGAGTCCAATGACTTTGTTGGTGTGGTTACTAGTTCTTTCTATCTTGCTTGGGTAGCCAAATTTCTCTGGGCGCCCTTGGTTGACCTGGTAGGCAAGAAAAGAATATGGATTGTGGTGGCGCAATTAGTTCTAGCGCTTACCTGTGTAGCTCTGGCTTTGAGCCTGGCCAGCAGTCAAATAGCTATTTTGAGTATTGTGCTGTTTTCAATTATGGCCTTGATCTCCGCTACCCAGGATGTTGCCAGCGACGGCTATTATCTTGAAGTTTTAGACAAAGAACAGCAGTCGTATTTTGTCGGTGTGCGAAATGCTTTCTATAAGATGGCCGTTTTGTTTGGTCAAGGCGGACTGGTGATGTTGGCTGGTTGGTTAGCTCATCAATCTTCCTTTGGCGTCAAAGGCGGCTGGTCTGTGGCTTTCTTGCTCTGTGCTGCCATTTTTGCTTTGCTTAGCATCTTTCATTTCTTTAGCTTGCCACAGCAGGCGCCAAGAGAAAATCTGAAGGATCCTTCAGGTTTAACAGAAGAGAAATCAGGCATTAGTCTCGCTGAATTCTTCACGGTTTTTCGCACCTTTTTTGCCCAAAAGGCAATCATACCCATTGTTCTTTATATATTGATATTTCGACTCGGTGACGCTCTTATGTTGAAAATGGCGGCGCCATTTTTGCTTGATGCTCCCAAGGTCGGTGGCCTTGGCATTTCTACTGAGACTGTTGGGCTTATATATGGAGGGGTTGGTGTAGGCTTCCTCTTATTGGGCGGTATCGTAGGCGGTTTTGTCGTAAGTAAGTTTGGACTTAAGCGCACGTTAATGCCCACAGCAATTTTTCAAAACACCGCGATTTTGCTCTACTACTTTATGGCTACAGCAGCGCCTAGCGTATTGCTTACTTCTGTTTGCAATGCCATCGAACAGTTTGCTTATGGATTGGGCACCGCAGCCTATACAGTGTTTTTGCTTAGAACTGTTAACCCCAAATACAAGTCTGGCCACTATGCTATTGCTACGGCCTTGATGGCGGCAGGCGTGATGGTACCTGGCATTTATAGTGGCAAGCTGCAAGGTGCCCTTGGCTATCCTCATTTCTTTTTACTCAGTTTCGTTCTGTCTATCCCTGGTATGATCACCATTCTCTTGTTGCCGCTTGAAGATAAATAACGAAAATGCAATACCGCAGAATTGGGAAATGGGGCGTCAAAGTCAGTGAAGTGTCACTGGGCAGTTGGCTAACCCATGGTGGATCAGTTGATGAGAAGAACTCCATCAAACAGGTTCAACATGCCTTTGAACAAGGTATCAATTTCTTCGATAACGCTAACGTTTACGCCCAGGGTGCATCGGAAAGCGTTGTTGGCAAAGCTATTAAGACAATCAAGCGCGACTCTATATTTCTTGCTACCAAAGTCTTTTTCCCGATGGGAGATGGCCCAAACGATAAGGGCCTTTCACGCAAGCACGTTTACGAACAGTGCCATGCCAGTCTTAAGCGTTTAGGCAGCGACTATATTGACCTCTATCAGTGTCATCGCTTCGATCCTGAAGTGCCGATGGAAGAGTTGGTGCGCACCATGGATGATTTGACAAGGCAAGGCAAGATTCTTTACTGGGGCGTTAGCGAATGGAGTGGCTCTCAAATTGAAGATGCTCACCGGGTTGCTAATGAACTCAATGCGGTGCCTCCAATTTCAAATCAGCCCTGCTACAACATGCTGACACGCAATATCGAAGCATCGGTGATACCGGCCTGCGAGCGCACTGGAGTAGGGCAAGTGGTATTTTCACCGCTCGCTCAAGGCGTTCTCACTGGCAAATATCTTCCAGAGAAGCCACTGCCAGCCGATTCTCGCGCTGCCGACAGTAAGGTAAACGTCTTCATGATGGGCCGCAACCTGATGGCCAACGAGACTCTTGAAAAAGTGCAAAGACTAAGTGTGCTTGCCTCTGAGTGTGGTCTGACTATGTCGCAATTTGCCCTAGCCTGGTGCTTGCGTCACCATAACGTAGCCAGCGTAATTATCGGAGCTACCAAGGTGGCTCAAATCGATGAAAACGTTAAAGCCGCCGGGGTTAAATTGAGCCCTGAAATTCTTGAAAAAGTCGAAGTAATCCTCGGCGCAGCCGCTCCTGCCAGAGCTTAAGCTTCATATTCTTTAGAGGCAGGGTTAAATGTGCTGTCATTGGGCACATTGCTGATGTCACAGGTGGAGAAATATGAAAAAGTTTCCTGAGCGTACCTCGGCATTGCTACTGAGCTTTTCGCTGGCGCTGCAAGTATTGAGCCCGTTAGCCGTATTTCAACCAGCTTATGGCGCTGATGGCGAATCTAATTCGGGCTTGCCGTCTGAGGTGACTGGCGTGGAGCCAGTTAAGAGCGAGACTGCTACGTCTACATCTACACCTACATCTTCATCTGCTTCTGCTAGCGGTGAGGCTAGCAATGCGTCCACTGGTTCTAGTGCTACCACTGCTACTTCTACCTCAACTACTTCTACTTCTTCACCCGCCAACGAATCTTATGCCGACCCTGTCATTGTGCAACCTGTCATTGACCTTCCTCATGTGAAAGAAGCTGCAGCAGCGGCGGCTCGCGCACAGGCGGGCTTGACCGGCAGTGCGGCTAAGACGGCGAGCCCTGCCGTAAAGCCTATCCAGGCTCAGGCTACCACCACCAAGCTCTACGGTCGTATTGAGCAAATCACCAGTGGCAACGGTGCTAATTTCCCTATTATTCTTAAGGCGATGACGCCCCAGCTTGATAATTCATTGGTGAAGAAACCACTTAGTGGTGCCGCTAGTGAGGCAACCATGTTCTCCGGCACAATCGCTAAGAGCTTCCCTTCCGATTATCGAGGAAATTGGGGCGGCGACTTGACAGTTTGGCGGGTTGAACAAGATCCAATCTGCTACAAAATCGATCCCGATGAAGCTGGCAAAGTTTTGAAAATCTTCAAGTCGGGAGCCAAGGGCTCTACCAATTTTATGTTTGCTCAAGATACACGGGGAGGCATTGTCTTGGCTCCTGCCAAGGTGATGTTCTCGGTACCGGGTAAAGATGTCGGTGCCGACCAGCAAATGGCCCAAATGATGGGTGGCCAGAGCTTTGCCAATATGGGACCAATGGGGCAGATGATGCAGCAAATGGCACAGAGCATGCCAGTTCCAGTTATTTTCTCTTTTGGTGATATTCAATCTAGTCAGTATGCAAAAGGCTTGTCAGGTAATGAGTTTGTTCAGCGCACCTTGAAAAACCAAGTGCGCCAGCTTGCTCCTAATGTGCTTGAGCAGGACATTGTGGCTGAGTGCAATGAAATTATGCGCGCCACTGGTCAACCAAGAAAACGCTATGAAGAATCAGTTTTGCGTTTTACAAAAGTGAATAGTCAACAGATGTACGTTCAGGCAGCTCAGGTTGTTTTCGGCCAAGACCGTAAGTTCCAGCAGAAAATTGTTATGTACGGATATGTGACAAAGGGGCAGGTGGCTAATACCAATCCCTACTCTGGTATGATGCAGATGATGCAACCGGGCCAAGCTGGCCAAAGCCAGTTCCCGAGCTTGCAACCTGGTCAGAATCCCTTTGGCGGAAGTCCTTTTGGCGGCGGCAATATGCCGCAGTTGCCACCAGGGTTCAATCCGTTTCAAGGCTTGTTTGGCCAGTAGACATGTATTTCTCGGATGGAACGGATTAGACCAGATGAACACTTCTTCTGCCAGCGACCTCGATACCCTAGCTGACTTTGTCACTAATATGATTATTCAGCACGACTATCCGGGTTTTGAACCGCGCTCTTTTCGCATTGGGCTTACTGAGCAATTGCTCAAATCTAGTGCCAGGCTTTATGCCGACGCTTTAGGCCATCCCAGTGTCTACGTTAGACTGACGGCTTTGCGTTGGTTTCAAGAGAAGCCTGGTGCTATCAAACCTTACTTGAAAGCTATTATGGGCTTGCTTACCTATTCCGATGAATGGGTGCGCATGGAAGCAACTATTACCTTAGAGCGCTATCAGCACCCGGCAGTTTCAATTGCTCTAGCTGTTTCTGAACAACTAGAAGATCAATACCCTCTGGTGCGCCGAGAAGCGGCAAAGGCTCTTGGTAAGATGCTGGCCAAAATCAAAGAAAATACCAATTCTAAGAATGCTGCCAAGAATGCTGAGCGTGATCTTGAACTGGCACCAATTGTCGAAAGCCTTAAGAATGCTTTGCGCGACGATGAAGATGCTCAGGTCAGGCAGAAAGCTGAGAAAGCTTTGCGTAAGTCTGGTGCTTACGCTGGCTAGGCCTTTGCCTGCTGATTTATTCTCTGCAATAGTTCTTGCGACTGTGAAACGAAATCGCACTCGTTAGTTAGTTTGGTGTACAAACCATACTCATAATATTGCTCGAGAAAATTCAAGTCATATCTCAAGATCTTAAGCAAGTCATCAACTATTACTTCAGAGGCCGCTAGAAGCTCCTCTAAGGCATTAGAGAGGTTTAGCAGCTCTGAGGCTAGGGCGACAATGGCCTGGGTCTTCTGCTCGTGCCGAGTGGTGCCATCACCATAGGCATTGGCAAGGCTCTGGTGTATTGATGCGGCGCAACTAACTAAATTGGCGGCAAGCTGATGAAAATAGGTGCGAATCATCTTCTCTTCAAGAGTGACCCTTTTTTCGGTCATGCGAGAAACTATTTCATTGATTTTGGTGGCCAGGGAAAAGCAGTGATCTAGCACTGAAAGTATGCCCTTGACACGCTCTTCTTCTTCGAGGTTATGCAGCATATTTGGTTCTTCTATTGCAACTGTTGTTACCACTTAAGTGTACCTGTTGCAATAGCAAAAGAGACCGCCTCATGTCGAGGCGATCTCTTTTGATTGTTTGATACTGAACGGCAGTCTTTATGTAGACGAGGAAGGGGTAGAAGCGGCTCCAATTGTGGAGTAATTTTCAGATACTTCCATGGTGCTGACGGAAAGGTGGGCCCCACCTTGCTGCCTTCTGAAATTATCGAGGTACCGGCGAAGAGCTTCTCTTATCAGATCTGATCTGGTGCGGTGTTCGCACTGAGCGATGAAGTCGACTTGCTCTAGCATGGCAGGAGGCAGTGCAATTAGGACCTTTTTGGGCATATTCGGTTCCTCAGGTATGGCTGTCGGGTGACAAGGGGGTGCTTATTGGGGCGCGAAGGTACACCTCAAGCAAACTGCACTCTGGCGCAGATGTCTTGAGACGAAGTCGTTCCTACAGTTCCAAGTCCGTTTTTTTTTGTCTACGGTCTTAACAATAGGTAACTGCTTTTGGGTGGTTAGTTGGATTTATCAACCACCTTCAACATGTATTCAATTTACACATGAAAGTCGATATCGTAAAGGTCTAAAAGGGGCATAAATACCCAATTTCATCGAAGACCACATAAAAGGATTTTCCGAAAGGCGCAATGGCAAGCACGGTAACCCTCTTCAAGGATCGGCCTAGAAACGGTATAGATACTAGGATCCACAAGGACATATACACCTATTGCATTGCCAAAAAATTGTGCTAGGCACTTTCCTGTTTTGGGCTAAAAGTGAACTAAAATGACTATTTATGCGGGTTTCAAGCTTGGTCGTTTTGAGTTTATCTGGCCTGTTTTGGTAGGGCTTAGTGTCTTGCTCACTAGTGATATTTCTACTATGTCTACAATGTAAGCCAGATGGCATCTAGTTATCATTAAATGGTATCGCTACTGATACCACTGTTGTATATCTGTGTCCGGGGACCCTCACCTGTATCTTCAGTTGCATAATGAAGCAAGTGTTTAAGCCAATCTCGGCGACCATAGACTGACAGTGGGCTACTACTTGCTGGGTTATCTACAGGTTTTGCACCGATCGCATATATTTCTGTGCTACAAAAAAGTCAAATTTTTTTTGACCACTTAATCACAATGAGCAATGTTTGCTAAAAGGCGCAGAGAGACTAGATTTTTACTAGCTAAATCGAGTTAGATATAAGACTTCCGTTCACTTTTACCTTACTTTTTGCCCTTTACCCTCAACAAATTTAGATTCAATTAGGGAGAGCCATGCTCATTGCAAGTTGGAATGTCAACTCCATAACTGTTAGGTTGCCTCATCTTTTAGATTGGCTCAAAAGTGCATCACCAGATCATCTCTGTTTGCAAGAGCTGAAAACCGTTGAAGAAAAGTTTCCTTTTGATCAGCTTTCTGAAATAGGCTATAGCGCTCATGTTGTAGGTGAGAAAACCTATAACGGTGTGGCCATACTTTCTAAGAGCACCACCGAATGCGTCAGCAAGTTTCTACCAGGCTCACCTGAGCCCTTTCAAAGCCGTTTAATAGAAGTTTGTGTCGATGGTGTGTACATTCTCAACTTATACGTTCCCAACGGCTCAGAAGTTGGCTCAGCCAAATACGAATATAAGTTGGCCTGGTTTAAAGCCCTCATCTCTTATATAGAAGAACGCCATGTCAAAAATGGAGTGGTTTCAGACAAGTTAGTTATTTGTGGAGATTTCAATATTGCCCCGGAAGATCGTGACGTCCATGATCCGGCCGAGTGGATAGGGCAGGTTCTGGTCAGCGAGCCTGAGCGTGATTGCTTCCGTCAACTGATCAATTTAGGAATGATTGACAGCTTTCGCGAATTTGAGCAGGGTGCCGGCCATTTTTCTTGGTGGGATTACCGCATGATGGCTTTTCGCCGTAAGCGGGGCATGAGAATCGACCATATTCTCGTATCGCCTCCCTTGAAAGAGGCGCTGAAACGCTCATGGATAGACATTGAGCCGCGAAAGCTAGAAAAGCCTTCGGACCATGCACCAGTAATTGCTGAATTCGAAATATAGACGAAAAAGTCTAAGATTTCTCTTTGACAGGCTTATCGTATTTAAAGAGAATGTCTTGCACAGCCACTTCTGACAGCCCAGGGAATTTGCCATCAATAATTTGATCGGCTAACTTGCTGGCAGCCTTGAAATAGCTGTCTGACGGTCTTTCGCCAGTGAGCTTGCAGCGCAAATCTTGGCAGAGAATGTCAGCAGCAGCTTCAACCACTGCATTCTTCTCGTTGTGAGCCCAAAGTGCTGTTACTAGAATAATAATGGCATCTTGCGCTCTCTGCGACATTTCCGCTATGCGGCACTGTCTATCTGCCAATTTGAGCTGGTGCTTGACCATAGCCTGACTTAGTTCTAGTGGCGTATCGGAAAGAAACTCTAGAGCGAAATCTACATGGGCTTTGAGTTCTAGCGACATGCCAGGAATTTCGTGAGAATCTACACCTTCAAGCTGTTTGCCCATCCACCAGAAAGCGTAAGGCACTAACTCGTTGCGCAAGGCAAATCCATGCAGAGGGTTCATTGGATTGAATTTCTTCAAGCCAGCGCGAGGAATGGCTTTGCCGATTGGCTCAAAGTAGGTGACGCCATGCTGTTTGGCTAATGACTTAAAGAAGGCCATACCGAGCATCTCGCCTTCGCCTTCGTAAATACAGGGGGCGAGGAAGTCGTGAATGTTATCGCCAAGTAAATGACCCGCTAAGAATGAGCGACCACCGTGGGTTTTCATAAATAGCTCGATGGCGCATTCCTTTTCGGCCTCAGAACCGAAAATTTTAGCGATGATACATTCTAGTTCGCCGCGATAGCCCTGATCTAAAAGCCAGGAGCCCCAGGCCACTAGAGCATCAGCTCCACAAATTAGAGCGGCTGCACGAGCGATTCTACGCTTGACCAATTCGCGAGTCTCGATGGCATTGCCATAGGTATCGCGGAACTTAGCCCATGGCAGCATGTTGGCTAACATGATACGCATTACGCCAGAGGCGGTGGCACAAAGGGCAAGACGACCCATGTTTAAGCCGTGATAGGCCACAGTCAAACCGTCACCGGTAGTCGGCACCAGTAGATTTTCTTTGGGTACTTTGAAATCTTTGAATTTCAGACCATTGTTAAAGGCATGCTTAAGAGCGTGCAATTTGTAGGGAATGATTTGGAACTCATCATTCTCTTCTTTAGGCAAATCAGCTATGAGAGCGGCGGGCTTGCCGTTAACTAAGCAAACCAGGCCAATTGTGCGACCAGCGATTGCGTTTGTAATGAAGAGTTTTTCTCCGTTGACTACATAGTGGTCGCCCACTAGTTCTGCTTTGGTTTTAAGGGCAGTCAAGTCAGAACCGGCTTGCGGTTCAGTCAGGGCAAAGGCTGAAAGAGCCTCACCGCTAGCCAATTTTGGCAAGAGCCTTTGTCTTTGCTCTTCGCTGCCGAAGTAACGCACTGGGTCAACAGCGCCAATGCAACCATGTACTGAGGCTAAACCTGCTGCCGTTGGCTCAATAGAGGCAACTTGAGTGAGGAATGTCATGAACTGGCGAGCTGTACCGCCCTGCCCGCCATACTTCTGCTCAATCAACATGCCCCAGTAGCCAGCCGCCGCTAGTTCGTCTAATACTACTTTTGCAATTTTTCCTTGCTCGTCAAGCATGGTGCCATTCTTCTTGTGACGAGCTAGCAGTTCCAGCGATTTTTTCATGGCTGGCAGATTCATTGATTCGGCATTAAGTTTGGGAGTCGAGAATAATTCGACTGGTACTTTTGCTTCCCAGATAGCCCGGTGAACAGGACTATTCGACGTTTTGTATTGCTCGGCAAAGAATGAATCGACTTCGTCGTCGGTGCGATCGACAGCCCCGGTGCGTTTAGCTTCTTCCTCTGTTTTCCCTGCCAATTGCATGGCTGTTTCGGCAAAACTAGCGTCTTTTGAGTCGTCTTTAACTGATGTCATGGTTCAATTCCAGTAGTAAAGCAATATTATAAATCACTCAGATCTTAGCCCATCTAAGGGCCTCAGGTGCCATCGCAAAGATTAATCGCAATCGGATTAGTGCTGCTATCAGATACGGTCACCTTAATCGGGGTGCCACGTAGCACACTAATTAACTCATTTCCCGCTAAACGCCGCCTCCAGCCGAAGGTCAAGGCGTTTTGTCCTTCATCCCCCGTCATGTTGTCGTTTTCCTGATGGTTAGCCTCAGGGATGTCACGACCGATTTTAACTAGCCCTTGCAGTTCGTCCCGCGTGGCAATTAGTTCTGGCGCTATTTCTAGATCAAGGGCCCTGATTTTGAGAACGGTATAAAGCACATCAGCAATAAGTACATCTGCTTTTGATGGGGCCCTGCCGGATGGCCATTGCGGGCAATCTTTGTCGGCAATTTGATTGGCATCTTCAATTACTTTTACAACTTTTCTGCCCCAGTGGGAGAGTTGATCCGAACGAATACCGCGAATGCGTTGAATGTCTTCAATAGACGAAGGCGGCTTCTTGGCTAGTTCGAGCATAATATTGTCATTAATAACTGAGCGAGCCGGTCTATCAGTGCGTTTAGCCTCAGCTTCGCGCCACAAACAAACTGCTTGCAAGACAGCAAGCTTGCGACGATTGAGACCCTGAGCCCCTTTTACTCTTAAAAATTCGCGACCGCTTTCTTTTATGTAGTAGCTATCTTGCTCGTAGTGCTTACATTCTTCAATTACCCATTCAAGGCGCTTGCGGTTTGTCAGTTCGCTTTGCAGTTTTTGGTAAAGCGGAATAAGGTGCAAAGCGTCATCGATAGCGTATTCAATTTGTGAGCGGCTCAGCGGCCTGGCTTGCCAGTCTGTAAACGATTCGGTTTTAGAGAGGTTGAGATCAAACAGAGCTGCCAAAAGCTTGCCATAACCAGCTGGATAGCCGAGACCAAGAAAACCAGCTGCTATCTGGGTGTCGAAAATATTTTTTGGTATCAAACCAGAACGCTGAAAAATGATCATCAAATCTTGCGATGCGGCATGCAAGACTTTGACTATTCGGCCGTCGGCAACGGTCTTCCAGAGTATCTGGAGGTCTTTTAGCTCAATTGGATCAACGAGAAAGACTTTGTCCTGAACAGCTATTTGCACAAGACAAATAATGGGAAAGTATGTGCGCTCTGGGATGAACTCGAGATCTAGACCGAACACACCAGCTTCTTCAATCAAGGCGACAACTTCTGCTAGCTCTTTTGGGTCGGTAATTAATGAACTATTGGTTCTAGGGCTTTCCATTGATTACGTTTTCCTTCTTAAATGATTGCGGCACCAAGCCAGTGAACCCGGTCGCCCCATAATTATGCTGGTGTTGTGCAGCAAATCGGGCAGCGGAAAGAGCAGTTGGTCAAATTCCATACCACCAACTTCAAGCCCAGCTCCCAGTGCAATTGCGGCGGGTCCCGCCGTATCCCAAGTCTTTAGCTTACAGGAGAGATGGGCAAAGACATCAGCTTCTTTCTCAAGTATGCGCGCCACTTTGAGACCAATGCTGCCGACCTTTACCAGGTCGACCACTGCCAACGTGTCGATCCAGTAATGTTTTTTGCGGTCGCGCGAACCCATGGCTAGACGTGCTCTAGCTGTGGGATCGATAGCTGCCAAATTCTCGATGCGTTCGACTTGCTTGCCGCAGCGTTTGAAAGCGCCAAAGCCTGGCCCACCGTAATAGAGAACGTTTGAATGTGGCTCATAGACCCAGCCAAAGACCGCATGCATGTCAACTATTAAGCCGATCATTACACAGTATTGACCGTCTCCCATAATGTAATTTTGTGTGCCATCAATTGGATCAATCATCCACACTCGGGTCTGGGCCGACGAATTTTTAAGCGACAGTATATGCTCATCGTCTTCTTCTGAAATGACGCAGTCATCAGGGAAGCGCTCTTTCAGAGTGGTAGTGATCAGCTTAGACAGTGCCCGATCGGCACCAGTGACCTTGTCATCCAAGCTTGTTTTGTGCGAAATATCGACGCCCTCGCGCATGGCCATCGCCAGCTCGCCGGCCTGTTGGGCTAAGCGACCAATGATTTCGATATCCTCGTTGGAGAGATGAGCAAAGGTCAAAAGTCTAGCCGGAGTACATTTGGCACCCAAACTCCTCAGCCAATTTGTTGTCTAGCAAGTCAGCCACATAGGCGACATGCCAAACAAGATCGTCTAATTCTTCTTGAACTAAACCAAAGGTTGGTCTTTGTGCCACTACAAGGGCGAGATCTTCGTGGGTAGAAATGGCACAACTAGAAAGAGTGCCGTTGAGATCAAGGAGCCGACGATAGAACTGCTCTAGATTTTGCTTGGGCAGATGAACCAGTGGTGAGGTCAGACGCAGAATAGCCCCTTGGGGGCCGTCTTGGACAAAAATGAAGATCTTGGCACTGCCTTCCATCAACCACCAGCCCAGACCGCTGGCATCACTGAGCATGTGATCGGCCGGATTTAGTCCACGTCTTTGAAAATAGGCATCTACCATTGCTTTCGCTTCTAGTGAAAGTCCATGGCTGACTTTTTGTGCACCAAATATTCCCATCAGTTCTTCTCCATGACCTTACTGTTGCAAGTTGCAGTTTGTTGCGAGTTTTTTTTACTATTCAGTCACTCAGTATACAAAACAGAGCCTTTCTTCGGCATTATTAAATGCGGTTAATGGCAACTTCCCGCTCTCCGGGCTGCTCGGGGTTGAAGATGTTGGGCCATGCTAGTATTGTTATCTGGTCAGCCGTTCAGGTGTTATCTACTTTCCCGAGTAGCGCAGCGGTAGCGCAGTTGACTGTTAATCAATTGGTCGCTGGTTCGAATCCAGCCTCGGGAGTATTAATAAAAGCGGCCCTCATTGAGGGCCGCTTTTGATTTTCTATTGCTCGTTAATACTTTAGTACGTTAATACTTTGTCGCTGATACTTATTTCTCTGCGGCGCCTGCTGCTTTCTTCTCTTTCAGAACTTTCATGGCTTTGGCTAGCTTAATAATCACCAAAGGCATGATGATAATTCCCGCAAATACAATACCCATCAGAATAAAATTGTCATCCATGTCGCACTCCTTAGTTTTTAGCGCTTGGTTAAAGTTGAAGGATTACCAAGATACTTCAGACTTATTATAGTATTGCCCAATGCCTGAGATGAAATAAATCCTTAATTTGTAAGAAGAAATCAGAACATCGGATGTCAATCGGGCAAAGTTGTCTTCCATAAGTCTTCTTTGCAGGGCTCCAGCGAGTCGACTCTCCACTGATGGTCTTCTGAAACCATCTTGGCCATATAGATTTCGCCGTTAGCGAAGAGATACTTACCATTCAAATAAAAGGTAATCTCTGCATTTTTCAGGACCCCAACCTTGAAGGCTGATGGCTCTATGGCGTCTGGTTTGAAGCTATCTTTAAAGACTGGATCTTTGCCGTACTTTTCTTTGAAGCGTTCTGGATCTTCACGTTTTTGGGCACTGACACTGAGGCATTTGTAGGCTAGTTCCAAGGTTGTACTGCCTGGTGTGCGTGAGCGGAAAACGTTGCTCAAGAAATCTTCTAACTTTTGCCTGGCAGGAGCGACGCTGTTGTCGCAATGTTCTCTAAAGTCACCCTCTTCAATTTGCAGTGAATTATTTGGACCCTTGTGACCAGATATATGCCAGATGGCACCGGGTTTTTGGTCTGAGCCATCGGCTTGGCCAAGGTGCCCTTCTAGATTGAAGTCACCAAGCATGACCTTAATGGGTTCTTTGCCCTTGTTAGGCATCAGGTACATTAAACCGGGCAGCTCCTGGCCAGTCTCACTGTCGTGGGTCGCGGCTCGCAGATAAAGTAATACCCCTTCATAATTTTTGGTCAAAGAGAAGGGATTATCGTTACCCATTTTGTTTGCAGTAATGACCACGCCAGTGATCACACCGGGCACTACCACAAGGCCAAGAACTATCAAAATCACTTTCTTGTTGAGATATTTGGCGAAGTCGATGTTGAGAGCTTTGCTCTTCTTTTTCTTCTCAACCAGAGCCGGTTTGCGCACGCCGGTGCTGCGTCCGGTCGAGCGGCCAGCGGCACTGTCTAAGTCAGTCACTCTTCCAGTACTACGACCTGTGCTTCTACCTGTGCTGCGGCCGGTACTTCTTCCCGTGCTGCGATTTTCGTCTCTGCTGCTCGAGCTAGGAGCGCTTGAGCTAGTCTTCCTCCCGCTCTTCGTGCTTGAACCCGGTTTCTTTTGCTGATCTGGTCCGGAGATATATGGCGCGCTAGAGCGATCTTTGCGTTCTGAGGAAGATGGTGGTGGGTCATTGCCAAAGAGACCACCGGAGAGATCGAAATCCTCAAGTTCAACTGGAGAGCTATCGCTTTGCGGATTGGGATTGAATCCCATAGAGGGCGGGGCGCTGATCAAGCTCGGTATACTGCCTGTTTCAAACTGGGTACTGATGCATTGCTCAAGGGCGTCGCGCATCTCTTGCATAGTTTGATAGCGCTGCTCGGGCTTCTTCGCTAGAGCTTTAAAGGCAATCCGTTCAAGCTGCTCTGGTATTCGCAAATCGGGCCGAACTTTATTGAACGGCTCAGGCATTTGTGAGACGTGCATTTTCATGGTGGCATATATGGTGTCGCCCATTAAGGGTGGGAAACCGGTTAGAGTTTCATATAGAACTGCACCCATAGAATAGATATCGGAGCGGCTATCGAGATTGAGGCCAAGGCATTGTTCCGGGCTCATATAAATTGGGCTGCCGAAAATCTCACCTGTCTGAGTAAGGTTTTGTGGAGTTTTCCCTGAAGCCGTGGTCAATTTGGCAATGCCAAAGTCCACTACTTTGACGAAATCTCGTCGACCTTCCACTTCAACCAACATGATGTTAGATGACTTTAGATCCCGGTGAATAACCCCTTTTTGATGGGCATGCTCCAAAGCTTCAGTGGCCGAAATGAAAATGGGAATGGCCCGCTGATAGGCAATATAGTTCTCTGCCTTAACTACGTCGGCGAGACTTTGACCTTCTAAAAAGTCCATTACTATATAAGGTTGGCCTGTGGCAACAACCCCGCAGTCGTAAACTGTAATCACATGCGGGTGCTGTAAATGCGACGCCGCCTGGGCCTCTTGCTGAAAGCGTTTAATGCTCAACTGATCAGTAACGTGCTGAGTCTGCAGCATTTTGATGGCGACCGTGCGATCCATCATTTCGTGCAGACCTTTATAGACAATACTCATGCCGCCTCGGCCCACTTCAGACAAGACGCGGTAGCGGTCATTAAGAATGGTGCCTAAAAGCTCATCTTTTTGCACAAACATGAGCATGCTCTTGTCATGCGGACAAACAGCTTGAGTGGGCGGAAATTCGCGCTTGCAGACAGTGCAGACTTTCTTTTTGGTTGATTGAATGGGATCTTCGAAAGTCATAATGCTATTTTGGGAAAAGTGATGGTCATGATTTACTCATCCCAATAATAGCAAGGAAGAAATTATCTGGGGCTTATTCTCACTTGCATATTGCCACTTTCAAATCTGAAACAAGTGCTTCTGCTGCCTTTCTGCCCGAAATTAGAGCGCCATTGATTGAGGCATTCTCTCTGAAGTCGCCGCAGGCATAAAGGGCTTTGCCTATCCGAACAGGCCGTGCTTTCTCCAGCCATGGCGGCGATTGATTAGGCAAGGCATTGGCAATCCGATAACTTTTGAGGTGCTGCCAGCTCTCCACCTGCCCGCCAAACCATGATTTAGCTTGGCTCATTACATCTTTTATCAGTTGCTTTTCGTAAGATTGGTCGAGCTGGGCTCCACCTGGGCTCTGACCCAGTACAGTCACTGAAATCAGGTGTTTCCCTGCAGGGGCGTAGGCCTTCGCTACATTTGTCAGGACGGCCAAGTTATTAATCGGTCCCGCTTGATCGGCGCCGTTTAGCACCAGTACAGGCTCATTTATCGGAGCTACATCTGCTGAAAAGTACAGACAAGTGGCCATATTTGAAGGGGGCGCTTCAACAGCGCTAGTGAGCTTGCTGGCGTTTGCCCCGTCAGTTGCTAGTACAATGCTGCGGCCGAGAATTGTCTCACCGTTTGTCAGATTTACCTGCGATTTGTCTTGGTCGATACTAGCAACCTGGCAATTTAGTCTGATCGAGTCAGGGGGAAGTTCGCATGCAAGTTGCTGAGAAATCTTGCCCATGCCGCCTGCCGGAATCATTACTTGACCCTCGGCCATCATCTTATATACGAATTCAAACATGCGACTTGACCCAGACAAAGTATTGTCAAGGGTGATGCCGCCAAAAAAGGGTCTAAAGAAGCGATTGATCATGGTGTCACTGAAGCCAGCGTCTTTCAGTGACTGCAGGATAGTTTTGTCTGGTTGCGAAAAAATATCTTCAATCGTCGAGGCCATTACTTTTTGCCGTAAATAGGCCACGCGAAGCTTATCGGCTAGTGAAGCTATATTTGATACCATCATCGACAACAAGCAGGATGGATCTTTAAACGGATCGCTGAGACGGATGAAATGTTTGCCGTCATTGATAAGGGCACCCGGCATAAAGGGTTTCAGATCTAGGCTCTTATAATCGAGGGTGGAAGCTGCTTCTGGATAGGCAGTGAGAAGAACTTGGAAGCCGCGATCAAGAGTATAGCCGTTGACGTAATCGCTGCGGACTCTACCGCCCACGGCGTCTTCTGCTTCGACGATCAAAAACGAAAAACCCTGTTTCGCCAAATGTTTAGCGCATGATAATCCAGCTAGGCCAGAACCAACAATAATCGCGTCATAAATTGGCTCCACTGCTTTCCCCTACTTTTGTCTAGTACTCGGCCATTATCTCAATTGTGTTGCCGGAAGGATCATCGATATAGATCGAGCGTGTTCCGTCTCTGTGAGTCTTTAGAGGCCCAAACTCTTCTGCTTTGGCGCTAACAAAAGCGATATGGGCGGGATGTTGTTCTGGGATGACGAAAGCTAGCTTTATATTGCCGAAACGTAAGAAGGCCCAAGTGTCATCCTGATACTCGACTTCGCATTTGAAAGTACTTAGATACCAGTCGACAGTGGCTTTGAGTGAGCCTTGGTTTTTGACTGGAATAGCAATGTGATCGATCGGGTCTAACATTTGTCTTTGCCTTAGGTAAGAGCAGTACGGACACTCCAAAGATCTTGGAAGCAGCGCTTAACTAGAGTAGAGCGCAGATAGGCCACACCCTCACTGCCACCGGTACCGCGCTTAAATCCAATTATGCGCTCGACCACGGTAACGTGGTGAGTGCGCCAGAGGGCGATCAGTTCATCAATGTCGATGAGGGTTTCAGCTAAGTCATGCAACTCGCCAAGTTGCTCATCTTGATAGAGGCGACATAGTTCAAGCACTCTGGCTTCGGCTAATTTGCCCTCTTCATCATCTTCACCATCTGCAGGCATTGTCAGAGTAAAGCCGTTGCGGCGCAGTAGCGCATAAAAACAGTCTTTCAGGCTTGGGGCCTCGAATCTTTTTGTCAATTCAGCAAAGGCAACGCTGTCACTTTTGAAGTGCATAAGCATTCTTTCTTCCTTGAGTCCGGCCATAAATTCGATTTCACGAAATTGCGATGACTGAAAACCAGAGGCTGGGTTAAGCTTGTGACGGAAGCCAAGAAAGTCAACGGGCGACATGGTTTCAAGAATGTGAATCTGCTGCACTAGCACACGCATAATGGCCACAGCCCGGCGCATGAAGTGAGTGGCTTTACGTACTCGACCTTCAGCCATGAGCTCAACCACAAGGTCAAGCTCGTGAATGATCAATTTGAACCACAGTTCATAAGTCTGGTGGATGATGATGAAGAGCGGTTCGTCATGGTGAGCTGGTTCCGACTGACAAACTTGCAGGGTTTTAAGCTGCTCGACCATCAGATAACTGTTGTAGTCAAGCGAGCTATGGCCACCACTAGTAATGCCACCGTACTGGGCTGTCTGTTTGCTGTCCATCTCTTAGTTTTGCTCTCCACTTTGATTTTGGTCGGAATTTTTAGGTTGAAGCGAATCTTTGCTTGGAGCTAAATCGGGCAAGTTACTAGCTGGTTCAGCAAGGGGTTGCTCTTTTTTGGGCTGATCAATTTTTGATTGATCGATTTTATTTTCTTTCTTTCGCTCTGGCGCTGCCTTCTTGCCTTTCTCTTTTGTTGCTTTAGGTTTGGCCGCTTTCTTACCATTGCTTTTGGCTTTACCCTTGCCTAAATGCTGTGCTACTGCCCCTGGTGCTAAGGCCAGGTAGGCGGAGCGATCTAATTCACTGCCCTCGGCAAGCTTTAAGAAAGAGTCAGGTTTGTGGTTGGAATATTGGAAAGCCAGCCGAGAGTTGACCATTATCTTCTTTGCTTTCTTCACAAGCGCTTCATAGCGAACGCCCAGAGTTTCGACAGTTATGCCCTGCGGATCTACATGGAATAACTTGTATTCGCACGGATAGGTGTCAACCGGGGGACAGGAGACATACCAAATATTGCGTTCTCTTTGAATTTTATTGATTGGCACGTGACCACTGATGGCCAGTCTAACGTCTAGACAGGCACCGAGAATCTCACGAGCTGATGCTCCTTGCATCAAGGTATATTCTTCAAAGGGTGGCCCACCATCGTAAGGCGGTGGAGCCAAAAGAGGATGGTGGCTGACCACGATCGTCATTTTGCCCTTATTGCTATTCAAATCTTGCTTGAGCCAGTTCATTTGAGCATTGCTCAAGTCACCAGCGTCGCTGTTGGCCTTAGCCGTATCAAGACCGATTAGATGCACTCCAGCAACAGGATCTATCGACCAGTAAGAGTTACCGCTGGTCAGTCCTTTGCCCTTGAAGTCGGGGCCGTAGGTGACCATGCGCTCGACAGCTGGCGGACCACTAACATCACATTCACCGAGAACGAAATACCAAGGGCAATTCAGTACTGCCATTATGTCGATGAAAAGTTGCCAGAAGACTTCGTCGCGCCCTGGGCCCTCGACTTGATCTCCACAAAAAATGACAAAGTCTACTTTCTGCTCATTGATTGACTTGACTACGTCTTGTAAGAAGAGCTGACTTTCTTGCAACAACTTCAGGCTATCGGGTAAGCCGTTAGAAAGGTGGCTGTCTGAGACTACCGCGAAAGAAAAAGGAGCAAAATCGAAACCTGCTGCTTTGGCCGGGGCAAGCATGCTCAGTTGGCCAAAACAGGTCAAAGCGCCAAGGCCGGCGAGAAAATGACGTCGGCTTAGTAACTCGGTGTGGCCGTCCTCATCCATTAATCAAGTGCTCCTAAAAGATAGCAAGATAGTCTAGTTTACCTAAAATCAGACCGTCTATTTTTCTATTAGGGTAAGAAGTTCTGCCCGCAAACTTGCATCTTTCTTATACAAACCACGGGCGTCTGTTGTAATGGTCTTACTGCCAGGTTTTTTGATGCCACGAAGGCTCATGCACGAATGTTCAGCTTCAACCATGACGAATATGGCCAAGGGGTTAAGTTTGTCTTCTATGGCTTGAGCGATTTGCGCAGTCAAACGTTCTTGCACTTGCAGGCGCCGCGAGGCAATGTCTACTACCCGGGCCAATTTTGACAGGCCAGTTATGCGCCCGTCGCGGGGTAGATAGGCCACATGCACGAGACCGTGAAAAGGTAGCAGGTGATGCTCACAGGTGCTGTTGAAAGTAAGGTCTTTGACTAGAACTAGCCCGGCAGCTTCTTCATAAAATTCGCAGGTAATTTGCTCGGCAGGGTCGAGATTAATAGAAGATGTCAATTCAGCCATCATCCTGGCAACTCGATTGGGAGTCTGCTGCAGGCCTTCTCTATCTAAGTCTTCACCGATGGCGCGCAAAATCAATTTGACGCCTTCCTCAACCAAAGCCAAATTTGTTTGAGTCGGCACCTTTGTGGGGCTTGGCTGAAAATTACCTTTACAAATCACGTCAGAATTCATGGTTTCCTCAAGCACAATAGTGATTGTGTATAGCTAAATGAAGAGCAATTTAAGGCCCCAGAGCGTTGACACTTCTTTTGACAACCGCCAAGCCTAAGTATATCGCTTATACTCTAAATCTTTCAATTTTCAGCGTTATCATGAAGGAGAGCCGATGACCGCCGCAACAGTAATGCAACTGGACATCCGTCAAATTAGAGAGTTGATTCCCCATCGTTATCCCTTCCTTTTAATCGACCGCGTTACTGAAGTTGAGCCTGGGGTGCGGGCGAAGGGCTTTAAAAACTTGACAGCCAATGAAGAGTTCTTCCAGGGGCATTTCCCCGCAGAACCGATAATGCCGGGCGTCTTGATGGTTGAAGCCTTGGCTCAATTGGGCTGCTTAACTATGCTCCTCAAGCCTGAAATGAAAGGTAACCTTGGTGTCTTTACCGGTATCGACGGAGTAAAATTCCGCACAATGGTGGTACCAGGCGACAAACTAGAGCTAGAAGTTGAGCTTCTTAAGATGAAAGGGCCAGTAGGCAAAATGAGAGGAATTGCTCGCGTTGGCGACAAAATTGCCTGTGAAGGCGAAATTGGTTTCGCCATGGTCAAGCGGTAATTTTGTTTATAAATTTGTCTATATATAGGTAGGGAAACAATGTCTATTCATCCCACTGCCATAATCGGCGAGGGAGCAATAATCGACGAGACTGTTGATATTGCACCGTATGCTGTTATTGGACCGAATGTGGTTATTAAGGCTGGCACCAAAATCGGTGCTCACGCCATTATTGACGGGCACACCACCATTGGTGAGAACTGCAATATATTCCCCGGGGCATCAATTGGCTTGCAGCCGCAAGATCTTAGCTACAAAGATGAGCCTACTGGTGTGATTATGGGTGATCGCGTCACGGTTCGCGAGTATGCCACCATCCACCGTGGTACTGCCGATCGCTTCACTAGGGTTGGCGATGATTGCTTCCTTATGAACTATTCGCACATTGCTCACGACTGCCAGATCGGAAACGGAGCCATCTTTGCTAATGGCGCCACTCTTGCTGGTCACGTCGTGGTCGGTGAGCGTGTGGTTATAGCTGGTTCGGTTGTGGTGCACCAATTTGTTCGAATTGGCCGCTATGCCATGATATCTGGTGCCACTGGTACACGCATGGACATCCCACCTTTCACTATGTGTGACAAGCGTCCGCTGGCAGTAACTGGACTAAATCTAGTGGGATTGCGAAGAGGAAAAGTTGGTCCGGAAATTCGCAATACAATCAAGCAAGCCTACAAGTTGATATATCGTTCCGGTCTTAATACCACGCAAGCGCTGGCGAAAATAGAAGAAGAAATCGAGCAATCGCCTGAAATAAAGGAAATTGTTGAATTTTTCCGCAGCACCAAACGCGGTGTGATTCGCGGAGCGTTTGCTGCTGATGGTGGCATCGCTTCTTCTGTGGAAGATGAATGAAGATAGAAGTGACTGAAAAGGCGGCCGAAGAATCTAAATCTGGATACCGCAGTCTATTTGCTAATCGGCAATTCATGAGCTTGTGGATTGCCCAAGTCTTCTCTCAATTTGCCGATCGGGTAGTCTTTGTTTTGTTCGTTGCCGTCTTGACGGCTAATGAGCATGCCACAATTGCTGGTAAGCATTTTGAGTCGGCTCAGCTTACTAGTCTTCTTTATGTCGCCTTTACTATCCCGGCCGTGCTGCTCAGTCCTATGGCTGGAGTATATGTCGACCGCTGGTCCAATAAAGCTGTTTTGGTGCTTTCTAATCTTTTTCGCGCTGCTTGTATCTGTCTAGTGGCGACACCATATGCAAAGGCATCGCCTATTGCTGCTTTTTCATTGGCCTTTGTCGTATCAATCGGTTCGCAGTTCTTTGCTCCAGCGGAAGCATCGTCGATACCACGGCTGGTGAAGAAGGATGAGTTGTTTCAAGCAAACTCGCTCTTTTTCACTACTATGATGATTGCTCTAGGCTTTGGTTTTGCTATTGGTGAGCCGATTATTGCTCATACTGGTATTGGTAAAGCACCATTTGCAGTTGCTGGTGCTTTTGTTTTGGCCGCCATTTTTTGTTGCCAAATTACTGATAACAAACCAGCTGCTAAATCTAATGAGGTCTGGTGGGAAGAGCTGCGTTTCGGTATTGCCTACATTGCCAACAATAAGATGGTTTTTCGGGCCATCGTAAAGCTCACCTTCCTGTTTTCGACCATTATTGCCCTCACCCCAATTTCGGTAGGCCTGACCGAACAGTTACTTAATCTTCAAGCTGTGCAGTTCGGCTATGTCATTGCTGCCGCTGGTATTGGTATGGGCATTGGCAACTTTGTGGTTGGCCACTATTTTTCTAAGGTTTCGGCGGCATTATTGGCCTACAAAGGCTTCGTTCTGCTTGGCCTATTCCTCACCCTGTTGGGTTCTTTAGGATTTTTGCAAGACTCGGTCTTGCCTTGGTTGGGGATGGCTTCGGTCAATTTCCACGGTTCACTTATTGTCGTGCCGCTTCTGATTGTTGCTTTAGTGGGCGCTTCCTGCGCCTTTATTGCCGTGCCCACCCAATCTCTGCTGCAGGCTTCTGTGCCGGAAGAGCTTAGGGGCAAGGTCTTTGCCGCTCAGAATACAGCGATGTCGGCCGCTTCAACCATTCCAGCTGTATTAATAGGCGTATCTGCTGACAAGTTGCCTGGTGGAGTTTTCACCACCCTTCTAATTATTGGTTTGCCAACCCTCTTGATTGGTTTGCATCATCACAGTCAAACCAGTAAAGAAATGGCTTCGGGTGCAAAGCTAGATGAAGCAGGCAATACCCTAGGATAAAGATGCAAAGGGTAGCCAGGCTGGCCTTGACGACCTTTCATTTAGTTTTTGTCTGCCAGGCTAATCTAAACATTTGATTAGGTGAGCGGTGGCTGGTTGCCATGTGGCTGCATTCTTATAGAATGTTAGTTACAACCGTTATCAGTAGGAAGCATGCGTAACCGAATAGTTTTAGTTTTGCTTGTTGTTGGTGTGTGGATGGCTCTAAAGGCCATCGACAAATTTTTCACCGGCCCAGAAGTGCTCTTCATTTTGTGTGGAGTCTTGAGCATGATGATTGCTCACACTATTTGGCTTTTCTCCGCCCAACAACGCCATCACAAAAAAGTCTTAGCTCGTCGCTCTTTGGGCTTAACCAGCCCTGAGGCCGCTAAAGTCTGGCATCCCTATGTTGATGTGGTTATTTCTGCCAAGAACGAATCACGGGTAATTGAAACCACGGTTCGCAATCTTTTTCAAATCAACTATGACGCCTACTCTGTTTGGGTTATAGACGATTGCTCCACCGACAAGATGCCTGAAATATTGAAGGATCTTCAAGTCGAGTTTCCCCAACTTCAGGTGCTCAACAGAGTTCCAGGATCTTGCCCTGGTAAGTCTGCTGCTCTCAATGAGTTCTTGCCTCTTTGCAAGGGCGAAGTTATTGCCGTTTTCGACGCCGATGCCAATGTTGATCCTGAATTTCTCAACATTATTCTGCCGTCACTGGAGCCAGCCAATGTTGGCGCAGTTCAAGCCCAGAAGAAAATGTACGAGAATCAAAAAGGTCTTCTGGTCGAATGTCAGGCTTCTGAGTATGCCGTTGATACCTATTTTCAAGTCTCTCGTGACCTTATTGGTGGTGCTGTCGAACTACGCGGCGATGGTCAATTGGTTAAGCGCCAGGCCCTTATCGACGTTGGCGGCTGGAACAACAAGGCCATTACAGACGATCTAGATCTGAGCATGCGCTTACTCGTCAGCAATTGGGATATCACCTTCTGTCCAGAAGCAATTGTCTGGGAAGAAGCAGTCACCACCTTTAAGGCCCTCATTAGGCAACGGCGGCGTTGGGCTGAAGGCAGCATTCGTCGTTATCTCGACTATATTTTCCCGCTCAATTCACCAACGCGCTTATCGCTGGTGGAGCGTCTTGATACCTTAGTCTTTACAGTCTACTTTGTCGTTCCTGCTCTGTTGACCTTAGAAATTGCCTCTGAAGTTGTGCATATCGCCACAGGCGTGCCAACCTACGGCAAATTCTTAGCACTGATAGTGATGGCAATATTTGGCATAAGTCAGGTCAACTTCTTGATTGCTATGCGTATCTATCGAGCCCCTATGTCTTTCCTCAAAGCTTTGGGCCGCAGTTTTTACGTCACGGCCTACGTCTATGGCCACTGGGTGCCAGTTATTGTCGTCTCGTTCTGCCAAATCTTGTTTGGTAAGCAAGTCTCTACCTGGCACCGTACTGAGCATGCCGGTGTTGCCCCAGTAATAAAAGCCTAGAAAAAAATCAGAAAATTTCGGACGGGAGCAATAATTTTTTGTTCCCGTCTTTTTTTTGTCGCATTTTTCCACTTGTCATCATATTTGGTACCATCTTGATTTCATAAGTTCCCGAGACCCTGCAATATTCCTATATTCAGCGTGTGCCAACACTGCTTTGATCGTATATACCGCTTGAAAAGTGGTGCTATTCCAACAAACTTTTTACAACTCATTTCAAAGCCCGAAACCAAGTATATTGCCGCGATACACTTGCTGAGGTCGAAATAAGTCAGTCATTAAATATGGACCTCTCGGAATAAATGAGTAAAATGGAGCTTGTCTCGGGCCGTTGGTCCAGGATTGGTCGAATCATTCGAAAAATGATTTCCTAAATTACGATTGCTAAGAGTTGGAGATTTGCATGCTTAAAAAGATAGCGTCCTCTTTCATACTAGCCTCAGCTTTGGTTGGCACAATGGTCGCTCCGTCGTATGCCGATGACGACACATTCAAGAACATTTGTCTGTTCCCTGTCAAAGTGGTTGGTTCAGGTGTTGGAGCTGTAGTAGGCGTTCCTCTAGGTGCCGTCAAAGACGGAACTAAGGGAGCCATTAAATCCACTACCTGGGTTGCCGGTAAGCTTGGTAATGAAGATGGTGGATACCAGAAGTGGACAGGAGCCATCGTTGGCGCTCCGTTCGGTATCGTTGGCGGTGCAGCTTATGGTTGCTTCGATGGCGGTTGGCACGGTATGAAAACTGGCTTCGAAAAGCCATTCACCAAAGAAGCATTCACTTTCAAAGAAGACTAACTTGTTGAGTAATCAACGTTAGGTTCAATGAAACAGTGAACTTATGTTCGATAATTGTCGGGTAGAAAGAATGAGAGGGTGGCTCTCTTAGAGTCACCCTCAAAATCTAACTCAAAATCTGAATCAGAAAATGATATAGACCGGGTGGTAAGGAAGATATGAAAAACAAAGCTTTAGCCTTAATAGCTGCTGGCGCTATCAGTATCGGTGTTGCAATGCCTTCGATGGCCGGAGACGGTCCTCTTAGCAGTATGGCTTCACTTGCTGGTGCTACCACAGCAGTAATTGTTGATACTCCTCAAGGTATTGTCGTCAATTCACTTTGGCGTACGCCTCACACAATGCAGCGTCAACTCGCCAAGCATTTTGGTGATGAGAAGGGTCTCGGACAAAACCTCGCAGCATTCGCTCTCGGATGGCCTGTTGGTATGGTTTGGGGCGTTCCTTATGGCGCAATCGTCGGTGCTAAGCATGGGATGACTAGTGGTTGGGAAAAACCATTTAGTACTGATTCCTACATTGTCACTGAAGAAAAATAGTAAGTAGTAATTGCTGCCCGGCACCCTAGCCAAGTGATGCCGGGTAGCTCTGAATTAGAAACGGTGGATAAGATGACAAACAAAATACTAGGTCAAGTTCTTATGTCGGCCGCTCTCATGGTCTCTGCTGTCGCTCCTGCGATGGCCCTCGATTATGAAGCCAAGCCGGTTCAGTGGGTTCTACAAGCTCCTATTCGTACTGTTGGAGCTGCAAGCGGTGCCTTGTTCACCGGCCTTGTTACCGGTCCTATCGCTGGTGGATACCACGGCGGTATCAAAGGTATCAATCACGTTGCTGAGAAATTCGGCGATGAGCATGGAACTGGACAACGTCTAGCTGCCGTTCCAATCGGTGGATCCGTCGGTATGGTTGCTGGTGGTGTCTATGGTGGCTACCACGGCATGGGACATGGCTGGAAGAAAGGTTGGGAACATCCATTCAGCCGCTGGTCTTTCATCACCATGGAAGAGAAATAATTCTATTTGACTGAGGGATGTACTCCCAGTAGAAAAGGTTGAGGATAATGCAAAAGAAAATTCTTTCGTCTTTGCTAGCTGCTTTAGGACTCGCAATGAGTCTTTCCGCTCCTAGTATGGCTTACCCAGAGCGTCCAGAATCGGCTCGGGTAATCTATGAAATGTGGTACTTCCCATGCAGACTGGTCTCTATGGCCGTTACAACTGCTTGGGATGTTCCAACCGCCGCTTTCTCAGATGGCATCAAGGGTGCTATCGGTGGAACCAAAATGGTTGCCCGTAATCTGGGTAAAGAAGATGGCGTTTATGAAATGGTCGCCGGTGCTATGACCGGTGGTCCAGCTGGCCTAGTTGCTGGTAGCGCTTATGGCGTTCTCCACGGCGCAGGTTATGGTATCAAGCATGGCTTCATCGGATATCCGAGCCCCCACAGCGGCAGCCACAGCATGATATTCCAGGGCAAAGGTTTCGTTGTTCCTTACGACGATAACTACTAACTGACTGTCATCCTCGTTTCTAGTGTCTTTGTAATTAGGCGCTGACCTGGAAATACTTGGCTTCGAGAGCAAACACCTGCTAGCAATGGCGGGTGTTTGCCTTTTGCTTTACTAGATGTAATTTCTTTAATCTAAGACTGCTCCCTTTGCTCAGTCGCTAAAAATATTTGTCTGACTGTGACAGGATAGCGAGCATCAATGGCCTGTTAGACCTCAGCTCTTGATAGACTAATAGCAAGAATTTGTTTCTAGCTGAATAAACCGCTTTTTTGGCAATTTAGGGCGTAAATTGGAAATCACTGGCAGGCGTTCATCCCCAAAACGAATTGGCGAGTTACTTGTAGCCGCCAATATCATCAGGCAGGAAGTTTTACTCGAGGCTTTGAAAGTTTCGAAGACTTCTCAGACCCCGCTTGGTCGCGTTTTGATGAGTATTGGTGAACTTTCCGAATACGACGTAGAAGTGGCACTCTATGTGCAGTCGTTGATAAGACAGAACACAATTTCAGCTGAGTTTGGCGTCAAGGCCATTAATGTCTGTATTAAGGGGCGCATACCTTTAGATGATGCCTTTAAGCGTCTCGGTTGGACTCCACCTGAGACTACCGATGAGCAGAAAGCTTCAGCCGGAGAGCTAGGCGAGCTTCTTGTGCAATCCGGTTTGCTTGACCGTTCGATGCTGGAACAAGCACAGTGGCAAGGTCAGGAAAATAACTTGCCCCTAGGCCGTTGCCTGGTTCTAAATCGAATGATTACCTCCGTCTTGCTGCAATCTGCCCTTACCGCTCAGGTTTTGATCAGAGACGGCAAGATTACTGAAGAGCAAGCCATTGCTGGCCTAAAGAAAGCTGTGGCAAAGCATCAGTCTTTAGAGCAATCGCTAGTTGATACCGGTGCATTCCGTACTTCAGCTAAAGACTCCATCAAGCTAGGAGATCTAGTCACCCAAGCTGGTTTGGTTACTGAAGGCGATAAGATTTCTGCTATCGAAATTGGACTTTCTGAACACCAGCGCATTGGTGAGGTATTTGTTCAAACTGGCATGATTTCGTCTGAAGTCGTAGACGATAGCTTACGTTTACAAGAAATGGTCACCAGTGGTGCCTTAAGTGGCCTTCAGGCTGCTGACATACTGCGTCAGTCTAGTGCTCGCCAGGTCTCTATCGATACCATTATTGAAGAGAGAGCCTCTAGGCAAGACGATATTGCCAGAGTGAATACCGTGATGGAAATACTTTTGCAATCTGGTGCCTTAAGTGGTGACAATTTCAACCGGGCCCAGTCGTTAGCCAGACAGTTGAATGTCTCTATGGCCGAAATCATTGTCACTAAAGAAATGATTGATAAACGCTTGATTAATGCCGCTCTGCAAGCACAGTCTTTAGTAACGGAAGGCATACTTAAACCAGTGCAGTGTGCTGCGGCTGTGAAAATGTGTCAGCAGACTGGGCTGGAACTGCATGAAGTGTTGAAAGATTTGCCCCCTGATGCACCAACAACAGCGGCGACACCGTCTCCATCTGCAAAAGATGAGAGCGAGAAGAAAGGCTGGATTGGCAATATCTGGAACAAAGTAACAAAAAAAGACTAGCAAATTGACAGGGTAATAATGTCAGCAACTTTTACCGTCGATGAAATTCTTACTCTTGATGGTGCAGTGTTGTATGGTGCCACAATAACGCCAGACCAGGCATTTAGTATAAGCACTGACAGTCGTGCAATTAGAGCTGACCAAGACTTATATTTGGCACTAAAAGGCGAGCGTTTTGATGGTCATAGTTTTGTGCTCAAGGCCTTCGAAAACGGCGCCGGGCTCGCCATAATAGATAGCGCTAGTGCCTTGAGTGTTAGCCAAAATCTTCCTGCCGAATATAGCAACAGACCGATGGTTTCAGTTCCTAATACTTTGGCTGCCTATCAAGGTCTGGCGCGATTGTATCTGCGTAGGCACAGTGCCAAAGTAATAGCTATTACTGGTTCATCAGGCAAGACTACGACAAAAGAAATGACAGCGGCAGCCACTTCGTGCCGTGTGGTGCATAAGTCACTGGCCAATGAAAACAATGAAATTGGTGTGCCAAAAACTATTCTCTCGATGCCAGCAGAAACGCAAATCTTGATTTTGGAAATGGGTATGCGCGGATTGGGACAAATTGCAGAGCTTGCCGCTTGCGGATTACCCGACATTGGCGTGATTACCTGTGCTGGCACGGCTCATATTGAGCTTCTTGGCTCAAGAGAAAATATTGCCAGGGCTAAGTGTGAGCTGCTGGCTGCTTTAGACTCTGAGCGTGGTCGTGCCATCATCGGCGATGGCAGCGATTATTTGCTTGCTCAGGCTAGACAAGATTTTTCCGGACCTATTGAAGTTTGCCCTGCTTTAGAAATTGTTCGGGTTGATAGCCAGGGCACTACTTTTAAGATTCCTGACAGTGCTTCAGAGCAAGAGTTTTTTGTTAGAGCACATGGTCGCGTTTTGTTAGAAGACGCCTGGTGTGCTGTTGCTGCTGCTAGAGCGGCTGGCCTGAGCGACTCTGAAATTGCAGCGGGCTTGTCTAAGTTTGAAGCGGTTGAAGGTCGTGGTAATGCAGTGCAATCTTCTCATGGCGCTACGATCGTAGATGAGTCGTATAACGCCAATCCTGATTCTATGCGCTGTGCTGTTGAAGCGATTCTCTCTCATGCCTATCCTCAACCAGACAAGATTGTGGTACTTGGTGCCATGGCAGAGCTTGGTGATTTCAGTGAACCGTTGCATCTTGAACTTGGTCGTTGGCTCAAAGATAAACCCATTAGTTTGCTAGTTACGGTTGGTCCAGTAGCCAGTGCGATTGCTTCTGGTGCCAAGGGTGCCAGCTACGAAATAGCAGCAGTTGCGACACAAGATGAGGCTCTTGGTCGCGTTCTTCCGCGCCTTGGGCGCGATTCTTGTGTCATGGTTAAAGGATCTCACAGTACTAACCTCGACAAATTGGTGCAAAACATACTGCAGTAATGGAAAAAGAGACTCAAACTAAATCTGTTTGGCTTGTCTGTGGACTTTGTGCTATTGCCGCGTCAACCATGATCGTAGAGATCGTTCTCACTAAATTTGTGGGCTATAAGGTCTACCATCACTTCATCCATCTAATTATTAGTACTGTAATTCTCAGCTTCGGCATGGCAGGGGCTTATTTATATTTAGCTAGCAAGCGCGAAAACGACTGGCAAGCAGCTAGTCGCGAAGCTGCTCTCTATTCACTAATGCTAGTGCTCACTGTAGTTTTGTTTTGCTGGATGCCCATTGATCCATATAATTTTTCTATTGCCTTGTGGTTGAGGCTTTCGTCGATTGCCATCTATTTCGCTATGTTTGCCGTGCCATTTTTCTTTGCCGGCCTCTGTATCAGTAGGGTCTTAGCCAGCAGCAATATTTCTGCCACTCGAGTCTATTTCTTCGATTTGAGTGCTGCCGCTGTAGCTGCGGCTCTTACACCGGTAATGCTTGAATATACTGGCGGCTATGGCAGCATTGGCATTGCCTCACTTCTTGGCATTTTTGCTTATTTTGCCTTCCAAAAACAGGCAGGTAAGTTCCGCGCCATCGAGTCGTCTGTATGGTTGTTAGCCTTTCTCGCCTCTATCTCCTTGCTCTTGCTCTATCCTTCTTGGGCAATTAAGAAATACGGCTTCGATATCCGTTCAACCAAAGATGGCAGTGGGCGTAAGACCATGAGTGGTGACTTCGGCGGGGTCGCCCGCTCTTACTGGAATCCGCTGGCACGCATTGATGTCTCTAATACCGGTTGGTCGAATAGACTAGATTTTCTTTTCGGTATAGTCCCTGATTCCAGCACCGCAAAAATGCAGGGGCGTTTTATTAGTGTTGACGGTGGTGCCAATACCAGACAGTTCAAAGCAACGGGCAATTTACAAGAGCAGCCGTTCTTCTCTAAGGTACTCTGGGCCAGCCCCTATGTGCTTAAACCAATGGCAAAGGATGCCCTGGTGATTGGTGGCGGTGGCGGTGTTGATATTCTCGTTGGTAAGTATCATGGCGTGCCGAGATTAGACGCTCTTGAGCTCAATCCCGCTACCTACAAACATCTTTTGCTCGGTCAAGATGATCCAGAGGCTGCTCTATACCAACCCTGGCTGTCTAGCAATGAGAAGACCAAGGTGACTATTCTCAACAAAGAGGCGCGGCACTTTGCCTCGACACAGCCTGACGGAGTTTACGACATTATTCAGGCCAGTGGCGTAGACACTCTAACAGCGGTTGCATCTGGTGCTTTAGCGAACTCAGATAACTATTTGTATACCCTTGACGCAGTTAAGAGTTATGCCCATATGCTCAAGCCCGGTGGTGTTTTGTCCCTGACCCACTGGCGTAGTCAGCCGCCGCAGCTAGAGCTGCGTATGTTTCTCACCTATCTAAAATATCTAGAAGACAGCGGCAATAAGACTGCGCGCAACAATGTCATTGTTTTAGCCAATAATTGGGTCAATACCATCATGAAGACTACGCCTTTCACTGTTGAGGAAGTGCAAAGGGTTCGTGACTGGGCTGCCCGCTCCAATGTTCGTGTACTCTACGATCCCTTTCACAAATCTGAGCAAGAGCCCGGTATTAGACCAGATGAGTTGATATTTGAGAAAGTTGCCAATGCCGATGCGAAAGAGCGTCAAGAAATCGTGGCAGCACTTCCTGAAAATGTCACGCCGGTTACCGATGATTGTCCTTACTTCTATCAGATGAGCAAAAATCTGTCTTTTTGGGGCTCATCCAATTGGGTGTCTGACTCAATTTTGGCTGTCTACGTTGCCATCGCCTTTGTAGTTGTTTTGATCTTTGCTCCTATGGTAAAGACTAGACCGCTCAGGCTCTCTGCTCCACTCTGCTCTTCTCTTTTGTTCTTCGCTTTCTGTGGCTTTGCCTTCTTGCTTTTTGAAGTTTCGATCATTCAGCTATTTTCGGTTTTTGTTGGCGGACCTGTCTATTCATTGGCAGTAGTGCTTGTTTCAGTTCTTGCTGGCTATTCATTTGGCTGCTTGTTTGCTAGTCGCTTAAAGCCAAATCGACGAGTGTTTTTGATTGTTGGTGGCGCTATTTTTGCCATGCTGCTAGGTGCTTCTTACGGCCTTCCGTCTATTCTGATAGCTCTTATGCCTTGCGATTGGCTCATGCGTATTTTGATATCTGCAGCAGCGGCTTTCTTGATGGCTTTTGTCGTCGGCATTCCTGTTTCCCTGGCTATGGATGTAGTAAAGAAAGATGCAGCAATAGGCAACACTGTGCCTTGGATGTGGGGGGTGAGCTCGGGCTTTAATGCTCTTGGAGCAGCCTGTTTTGTCATAATTACTCAGGCCATAGGCATTGCCGCTACCCTTGCTGTTGCCGCTGCGCTTTACCTTTGCGGAACTATCGTCTTTGCCCTCATGGGCCCTCGGCAAATTTCCTCTGAAGACCTCTCTCAATAGCTTTTGCCATTTCGTATTTCCCCCAATGACTTCAGGCTCGTAGCCCCTTAGCATTGGGGGCCCACGGTCAGGCCCAAAGTAAATGGATTCCCCACAATCCTGCGTCAACTTGAAGACTATAGACAATATGGCAGTGTTTGATGCACTGCTCGGCAAACCGTTGAACATTGAGACTAAACTTGAGTGCAAAAATAC
>Ga0075152_10000322_pt1 | contig 36656 bp, 24 predicted proteins | sample JI61114C2DNA_FD_70964 | JGI IMG/M metagenome (GOLD analysis project Ga0075152, IMG submission 70964) | Wastewater effluent complex algal communities from Wisconsin, to seasonally profile nutrient transformation and Carbon sequestration -... | ecosystem: Engineered > WWTP > Effluent > Algae...
CCCTACAACATCACCGCCTGCGACCACCTCGAGGAGTTCAACCTCCCGCTCGACAACCTCGCCAAGGACTACATCGTCAGCACGCCCTTCGTGAAGGCGCCGAACCAGAACCCGCAGATCAAGGCCCGCATGGTCCGCGTGATCGCCACCACCGACGCCACCACGATCACCTACGACCCGCCGCAGCCCGGCGCCCCCGCGGCGCTGGCCAAGGCCGGCGACTACGCCGAGATCCAGACCGACAAGGACTTCCAGATCAGCGCCAACTTCAAGATCGCCGTCTCCGAGTACATGCTCGGGCAGGCGGCCGGCGGCGGCACCGGCGATCCCGCGATGACGATCTCCGTGCCCACCGCGCAGTACCGCGGCGACTACTCGTTCCACGCCCCGACCAACTACGAGAGCAACTTCGCCAACATCACCGCCCCCGACGGCACCAAGGTGCTGATCGACGGCGTGATGGTCCAGGGCTTCATGGCGATCGGCGCGACCGGCTTCGGCGTCGCCCGCGTGCAGCTGAGCAACAACGGCGACGGCAACCACACGATCACCGGCGACCAGGACTTCGGCGTCCAAGTCTACGGCTACGGGCAGTACACCAGCTACTGGTACCCCGGCGGCCTCGACCTCAACCTGATCCCGCAGTGAGATCCGCCGCCGCCGCGTCCGTCGCCGCGTCCACCTGTGCGTGCCGGTGCCGGAGGTACGCCACGTAGCAGATCACCGGCACCGTCATCCGATACGCCGGCCCGAGCCAGTCCCAGGCCGTCATCGCCCACATCACCGGGGCGGCGAGGCCGCGGATCACGAGCTTCAGCGCCGCCTTGGTCGCCATGCTCCGGGCCCGGTGCCGCAGCTCGCGGCCGCCCGCCCTGCGCATCGTCCGCCCGATCTTCCCCGCCGACAGCTGCCGCCGGTCCGGCCCGGGCCGGGTCATGACCGAGTGCAGCGCGTCGTAGCCGCGCAGCCCGCCGGTGAAGAACTCCCCGGCGAAGAAGTGCTCGAGCAGCGCGTCCTGCCCCTCGGGCGGCAGCCGGGCGAACTCGCTGTCGAGCACGTAGCGGACCACCCGCAGCTCGAGCCCCTGCACCCCCTCCGCCGGCGTCTCGGGCAGCCCCAGATCCTGCAAAACGTCGCACAGGACCTGCAGATACGCCCGCTTGCCGCCGCCCACGCGGCCCCCGATCGAGTGACTGCCGCAACGCAGGAACTCCGTGACCACCGCGTCGACCCGCTCGGCGTGACTGGCGGCCGGGTCGCGCGCCCGACGGTCGAACCACAGCAGCCCCGACGGCGGCCGCCCCAGGAATTCAATGAGAAGGGCGAGCTCGGCCTCGCTCGACGCGAGCAACAGGGGAGTCAGGTGTTCGTCGCGCATGCGGGCGCGCGAGCTTACGCGATCCCGATCACCCCCGCACCATTGAGTGCGGCGCCGGCCTCGGGCAAGATCTCCGCTCCGGTGGGCCCGCCCCGCCATCCCCATGTCGGTCACGCTGCCCCCCACCATCGAGCACAGCGGCGACCTCGGCTGGCACAGCAGCGACCCCTCCGCGAGCGGCCGCGAGCAGGTCACCGTCGCCGGCTCCGACAGCCCATCCGCCGGCGCCCAGCCGCCGACCCCCGACCTGTCCCCGGGGACAGCCATCGGCCGCTACATGATCCTCGGCCGCCTCGGCGCCGGCGCCATGGGCGTCGTCTATGCCGCCTACGACCCCGAGCTCGACCGCAAGGTCGCCCTCAAGCTCCTCCACCCGCGCGGCCACAGCTCGCTCGACAGCCGCCTCCGACTCATGCGCGAGGCCAAGGCCCTCGCCCGCCTCTCACACCCCAACGTCGTCGCCGTCCACGACGTCGGCACCTACGTCGAGCGCGTGTTCCTGGCGATGGAGTTCGTCGACGGCAAGACCCTCAGCGCCTGGCTCAAGGAGCAGGCGCGCCCGTGGCAGGAGGTCATCGCCGTCATGTCCAGGGCCGGCGAGGGCCTCGCGGCCGCTCACGACGCCGGCCTGATCCACCGCGACTTCAAGCCCGACAACGTGCTGATCGCCCGCGACGGCCGCGTCCGCGTCCTCGACTTCGGCCTCGCCCGCAGCGCGGGCGACACCAGCGGCGAGAACCTCGGTCCAGAGGCCGCCGGGCTCGCCTCCGTCAGCGACTCGCGGCGCGTGCACGCCGAGCTGGACCACGCGCAGCTGACCCGCACCGGCGCGATGGTCGGGACCCCGGCGTACATGTCGCCGGAGCAGCACCTCGGCCACAGCGCCGACCCGCGCAGCGACCAGTTCTCGTTCTGCGTCACGCTCTATCAGGCGCTCTACGGCGCCCGCCCCTTCGCCGCGGAGCGCATCTCCAACCTCGCCTTCCAGGTCTTGCAGGGCAAGATCAGCGCCGCACCTGCCGGCAGCACCGTGCCCGCCCGCGTCCGTCGGGTCGTGCTGCGCGGCCTCCAGGCCGACCCCGACAACCGCTACCCCGGCATGCCCGCCCTGCTCGCCGACCTCGCTCGCGCGGTCGGCTTCAAGCGCCGCGGCGGGTGGTTCGTCGGCGCCGCGGGCCTGCTCGCCCTCGGCCTGGGCTTCGGCCTGCGCGGCGACGTCCCCGCCGCCGAGCCCCCCTGCCGCAGCGCCGCCGCGCACCTCGGCGACGCCTGGAACAGCGAGCGCATCGCCGCGATCGAGCAGGCCTTTCACGCCTCGACCCTGGCCTACGCGAAGTCGACCTGGACCGGCGTGCACGGCGAGCTCCAGGCCTACGCCGATCGCTGGACCGACGGGTACACCGAGGCCTGCGAGGCCCACCTGCTGCGCTACGAGCAGTCGGGCTCGCTCTTCGACCGGCGCATGCGCTGCCTCGATCGCCGCCGCGTCGAGCTGCGCGCCCTCACCGAGGTCCTCGCCCGCGGCGAGCCGCGAGCGATCGAGGAGGCCGGCGCAGCCCTCGCACGCCTCGGCGACCTCGCCGCCTGCAGCGACCTCGCCGCCCTGACCGCGCTCGTCGACCCGCCCGAGGGCGAGCTCAAGGCCGAGGTCGACCGCGTCGCCGCCCAGGTCGCCGAGGCCAGCGCGCTCGAGCTCGCCGGCAACTGGAGCGCCGCCCAGACCCTGAGCGCGGCCGCGATCGCCGACCCCGCCGCCGAGGCCTACGCGCCGCTCGCCGCCGACGCCCTGCGCGTGCATGCCCGCCTGCAGCGCCTGCAGGACGAGCCCGAGGCCGCCGTCCAGAGCCTGCTCGCCGCCACCCGGGCCGCCGCCGCCGGTCACGACGACCGCGCCGCCGCCGAGGCCTGGAGCGACCTGGTCTTCGTCGCCGGCTACGACCTCAACGACGCCGCCACCACCGCCGCCTACACCAGCGCCGCGACCGCCGCGATGCGCCGCGTCGACGCCGACCCGCGGCTCGCCGCCCGCCTCGACATCAACATCTCGGCGGCGCAGTACCGCCTCGGCGCCGTCGACCAGGCCCTCACCGCCGGCCTGCGCGCGCTCGCGGTCTTCGACGCCGACCCGCACGCCGACGCCGGCCTGCGCCACCGCCTGCTGACCAGCCTCGCGCTGATCTACAAGGCGAAGGGTCAGCGCAAGGAAGCGAGGCAGGCCCTCACCCGCGCGCTCGAGCTGGTGCACCGCCTGTCGGGCCCCGACCACCCGGGCGCAGCGTCCCTGCTGACCAACCTCGGCGAGCTCGCGGTCGACGAGAACAACCTCGACGAGGCCCGCAAGTACGCCGACGAGGCCGCCGCGATCCGCCGCCGCGCCCTCAAGCCCGAGCACCCCGCCTTCGCCGACAGCGAGCAGCTGTTCGCCCGCATCGCCGCGGCCCGCGACGACCCCAGCGCCGCCCTCGCACACTACCGCCGCGCCCTCGAGCTCCACAACCGCAGCCCGCGGCCGGCCCGCACCAAGGTCGCCGCGCTCCACAACGACCTCGCCATCCTCGCCGCCGAGGCGGACCGCTTCGCCGACGCCCTCCCCGATTACCACCAGGCCCTCGCCGGCTTCACGGCCGCCGCCGGCCCCGACAACGGCCACAGCCTGAGCGTCGAGACCAACCTCGGCGAGGCCCTCCTCGCGCTCGGCCGCCCCGCCGAGGCCCTCCCGCTGCAGCAGCACGTCGTCAGCGTCCTCGAGCGCGAGCTCGGCCCCGACCACCCCGAGGTCGCCGCCGCTCTGGTCCCGCTGGCCATGAGCATGCGCGCCCGCGGGGACCTCAAGGACGCCCTCGCCCTGCTCGAGCGCGCCCTCACCGCCCTCACCGCAGCGCCGCTCGATCAGGTCGAGGCCGGCCACCGCGGCCTGTGCCGCTACGTCCTCGCCCGCACCCTCGGCGACCTCCGCCGCGATCGACCGCGGCAGCGCCAGCTCGCCCTCCTCGCCGAGCCCGACCTCGCCGCTGATCCGGACAACGTGTTCAGCCGCCGCGCCCTCGCCGAACTCCGCGAATGGCGGACCCTCGCGCCCTGATCATCATCGGCGATCCGCATGACCTCGCGCCGTCTTGGACCTGTCCCGAGGGACATCTTCGACGCGCCGCCGCCGCTGGTCGGCATCCGCGTCGACCTGCTCCGGTGGCCGACCTGTGGGAGACTCCCGCCATGCTCTCCATTTGCATCCTCGGGACCGGGCGCATGGCCACCACCCTCGCGCGGTGTTGGTTGGAGAAGGGCCACACCATCATCCTCGGCTCGCGCGACCCGCAGGCCGCGCGGACGCGGCTCGGCGCGCTCGCGGAGCAGCTGAGCGTCGGCGACTTCGCTAGCGCGTGCGCCCGCGCGGAGGTCATCGTGCTCGCCGTGCCGTGGGACGCGGCCCGCGACGTCCTCGCCGCCTGCGGAGCGCTCGACGGCAAGATCATCATCGACACGACCAACCCCTGGAGCCCGGCCACCGATCGCCCGGATGTGGACCCAAACACCTCCGGGGCCGAAGAGATCGCGCGAATGGTCCCCGAGGCCCACGTCGTCAAGGCACTCAACGGCATCTTCTGGAAGAATCTGCTCGACCCGACGTTCAGCGGCCTGCGAGCCTCGATGTTCTATTGCGGCGACGACGACAGCGCCAAGAGCACCGTCGCCGAGCTCGCCCTCGAGATGAACTTCGACCCCATCGACTGCGGTCCGCTGCCGAGGGCGCGGATCCTCGAGTCGATGGGCCTGCTGTGGGCGCGCCTCGCCTTCGAGCAAGGCATGGGCACCGACATCGCCATGATCCTGGTCCGTCGCTGACGCGTCCGCCCCCGCGCGCAGAGGGCACGCGCGAAACCATCCCGCGGCGGCCAGCGACGTGACAGCGCCGGAGCGGCTCCGCGCCGCCCCGCGCACGCTCTTTCGCGGTTCTCAGCGGGTCGCCTCGGGGATATCGTGGGCCGGCGCTGACCGAGTACCCGGGCGCTGACCGAGTACCCCCCTTACCCACGGAAAACTATTCGTCCATGCACAGCAAGACCCTGAAGATCCTCGCCCTCGCCACCGGACTCGGCACCCTCACCGCGTGTCCCGCGGACTCCAATCCCACGGACACCGACACCGACACTGACTCGAGCGGCTCGAGTGAGCCGGGTACCACCGTCGATCCGACGAACACGACCCCGCCGACCACGCAGACGGACACGAACCCGACGGACCCGGACCCGACCACCGGCGAGCCGACGACGGACACCGCGACGACGCAGGGCCCGACCACCGACCCGACCACCGACACCACCGACGGCACCACCACCGACAACACCACCGGGGACCCGAGCACGCTGTGCTCGCGCCTCGGCGGCATGGACGAGCCCGGCATCCCCGCGCTGGTCAACGGCTTCCTCGGCAAGGTCCTGGTCGACGACAAGATCAACGGCTACTTCCTCAACAGCGACGTCGACGGCGGAGCCCTCGGCGGCTGCGTCATCAAGCAGCTCGGCGCGCTCGCCGGCTGCGAGGGCGTCATGTACGACTGCCAGTCGATGACCGAGGCCCACGCCGGCCTCAAGATCAGCCAGCAGGACTTCGACGACTTCGTCGTCGACTTCGTCGCCGCCTACGACGAGCACGCCGCGGCCCACCCCGAGCTCACCGCCGACGACAAGACCGCCGTCGGCGGCGCCCTCGGCGGCATGGCCGGCGAGATCATCGAGGACGGCACCAACGACCTCACGGTCTACCAGCGCGTCGGTCGCAAGCCCGCGATCAAGGCCCTGATCGGCAAGCCGACCGAGGTCGGCAGCTTCGTCGACAACGTCGCCAACGACGCCGCGATCAACGGCTTCTTCGGCGCCTCCGACTTCGACCGCCTGAACACCTGCCTCACCCGCCAGGTCAGCGGCATCGACGGCCCGATCAAGTACGGCCTCGAGGTCGACGCCCCCGCCGGCGTCGACCCCGGCGCTGGCGCGGCCAACCCCTGCCGCGACATGAAGACCAGCCACGCCGGGATGATGGACGACATGATGTCGGGCATCACCATCGACGACTTCATGGCCCTGGTGAACGACCTCGTCACCGCCATGACCACCGCTGGCGTCCCTGGTCCGGAGCAGACGGCGATCCTCGGGGTCCTCGCGCCGATGTGCGACGACATCGTCGCCGACCCCAACACCTGCCCGGGCAACAGCCTGGCCGAGGTCGCCGAGGCCGTGGCGATCAACAAGCCGCTCGACAACGTCGGCGACAAGTGGGACGGCAAGTATAACGGCATGCTCAGCTCCATGCTGTGCACCGACATCATCGTCGCCGACTCCGAGCTGCCGCTGATCGGCAAGATGACCCTCAAGGTCGGGATGGACCACAAGTACGTCGGCGACCTGACGATCAAGATCGTCTCCCCCGAGAACAAGATCTTCACGCCCCTGAGCCGCCCCAGCCTCGAGCCCGGCCAGCCGTTCAAGGACGACGGCACCCCCTGCTGCGGCGACAGCTCGAACCTCTCCGCCGCGTTCCCGCTGACCTTCGCCGACGACGCCGTCATCTCCGGCAAGGAGATCGGCAAGGACCCGCTCGACACCAACGGCGTGGTCTGCAAGGACGAGAACCCGAAGATCGACCCCTGCGCCTTCAAGCCCTACCCCGGCCTCGCCCCCGGCAAGGACTTCACCGACTTCAAGGGCGTCAATGCGGCCGGCACCTGGAAGGTCTGCATCGGAGACAGCGGCCCCGGCGACTTCGGCCTGCTGCAGTACATCGGCCTCAACATCACCCGGGTCAAGTACCCCCCCAAGTGAGCCCCGGGGCGTGAGCCCCAGGCCGTCACGACGACGACGAGGCCCACCCGGGCCTCGTCCCGTTTAAGGACTAGCGGCCCCAGCCGTCGATCTCGGCGGTGATCTGCGCGAGCAGGATGTCGTCGAGGTTGTTGCCGCCCTGCACCGCCCCGCCGACGCCGTGCCGGGCCGCGCTCGCCTGGGTCCCGCCGTACTCGATGAAGATGAACTTGCCGCGGGTCAGCTGCGCGACCTGCCGCAGCACCAGCGTGCCCAGCGGGTCGAGGCCGCTGGCCGCCACCGAGTGGATCCGCAGGCCCTTGCCGACCGCCCGCAGCGCGCTGTCGCCGTAGAGCACGTCGCCCTTGACCCGCATCTGCGGCGGCGCGTCACAGATCAAGAACACCACCTTCGCCGCGTCCGCCTGCCACTGCATGCCCTCGACCGCGCGCTCCAGGCCCTGGTTCAGCGCCTCCGGCAGGTCGCCGCCGCCCCCGGCCGACACCCCCTGCAGCGCGCTGTTGAAGGCCTGGAGGTCCTCCGTGAACGGGTGCGCCATCGTCAGGTAGTCGTCGTTGAGGTCGCGGTACAGCACCGCCCCGTAGCGCAGCACCAGGTCCTCACGCCGCGCCTTCGCCTTGCTGGTCACCGCCAGCAGCGAGGTCTTGATCTGATCGATCTCGTCGCCCATCGAGCCCGTGGTGTCGATCAGAAACAGCACCTCGAGCGTCATCGGACCCGCGCCCCGCGGACCCGCCGTGCGCAGCGTCAGCTCCTTCGTGCCGTCCCAGCTCGCCTCCACCGTCTGGCCCCCCGCCGTCGCCCGCACGATCATCGGCGACGGCTTCTCTTGGGCCCCGAACAGCCGCGGGTAGTACGGCGCTCGCCCGTCGCCGTAGGTCGTCGCCTGCCACATCGTCGCGCCCGGACCCGCGCCGAAGATCTCGATCCTGGCCCCGGGGACAGGTTGGCCGTCGCCGTCCAGCACCTGCACGAAGGCCCGGCCGGCGACGTCCAGCGGCTGAAACTGTCCGCGCACGTCCTCACGCCCGGTCCAGCTCGCCAGGAACCGCAGGTAGCTGGCGTAGTCCGCGTTGTCGTCGGTCGCGCCGGCCTTCAGCGGGGCGCTCTCCTTCACATTGCCCGCGAAGGGGTCCTTCAGACCCGGGCCACCAGGCGTGAGCGGCTTGCTCGACTTCCTGGGCATGGCCATGTCCGCGGCGCTATCCTCCATCTCCGCCGGGGCAGGACGGGACACCGACGGGCTGGCGGCCGGGCTGCCGATGCTGCCCCCCCTGCCGATGCTGCCGATGCTGCCCGCGCTGCCGATGCCGCCGTAGCCGCTGCCACTGCCGCCCTCGCCGCGACCGACCATCCCGAAGCCCCCGAGGTCGCCGGCCCCCGGCTCACCGCCGACCCGCCGCCGCGTCCATGGCCCCTCCTGCTCGCTCTGCACGCTGCGGTCGTCGAGGGTCCCGACCACCGGCTCCACCTTCGGCTCCACCTTCGGCTCCACCTTCGGCTCCACCGGCGCACCGGCCTCCCCGCCGGACCCCGGCGTCGGCCCGGGCACGTCGACCGGCCCGGCCTTCGGCTCCGTCTTCACGGCCGGGCCCCCGGAGCTCCCCTCGCAGGCGGCCGCGATCGCGGCCACGGTCAGCACCTGACCCCATGTCTTCCAGTTCACGCGCAGTGTCATCGCCGGCCATCGTAGCGCCAGCGGGTCCGCCTGCACCAGCCCGCAGCTCGCCAGGCGACGCCGCGAGTGAAACGCTGTACAGCGCCCGGCGCGAGCTCGCCCGCCGCCGCGATCCTTGCGCTCCCCGCCGCGAGGCGTTTCGGGCTATCGTGGAGCGCTCAAACCACTGGATCGAGACTTATGCTGCGCACCCGACTCGTCCCCCTACTGTCCCTCTGCACCTTGACGGCTGGCCTCGCGCTGGCCCTCCCGAACCACGCCGAGGCGTGCGGCGGCACCTTCTGTGACACCGGCCCGAACGCGATGCCCGTCGACCAGACCGGCGAGAACATCCTGTTCGTGATCGACGGCGAGTACGTCGAGGCCCACATCCAGATCCAGTACGACCCCAACACCGACGCCGCCAAGTTCGCGTGGGTGATCCCGGTGACCGCGCTGCCGGAGTTCTCGGTCGGCTCGCAGCTGCTGTTCGACAACATGCTCGGCGGCTCGGTCCCGACCTACGGCTTCAACACCTCGCAGGAGATCTGCGGCGACAACAACAACAACAACGGCAGCGGCAGCGGCCTCTCCGGCGGCGACCCGAGTGGTGACACCGCCGGCGCCAGCGGCGGCGACGATGAGGGCGAGCCGCCCGGCCCCGACGTGCTCTACAAGGGCACCGTCGGCGCCTTCGACATCGTCGTGCTGCAGGACACCGACGTCGCCTCGCTGATGAAGTGGCTCGGCGACAACGGCTACCAGCAGGACCCCAAGGCCGAGCCGATCTTCGACGAGTACCTCAAGGAGGGTCACCTCTTCGTCGCCTTCAAGCTGACCAACGACGCCGAGGTCGCCGAGATCCACCCGGTCGTGCTCCGCTACAAGGGCGACGAGTCCTGCGTCCCGATCCGGCTGACCCGGATCGCCGCCCAGGACGACATGGACATCCGCGCCTTCTTCCTCGGGGACGCGCGCACCGTCCCGACGAACTACCGCCACGTCCTCGTGAACCCGCTCAAGCTCGACTGGCCGAACTTCGCCAGCAACTACAAGGCGATCATCTCGCTCGCCGTCGACGCCTTCGCCGCCGACGGCAACGCCTTCGTCACCGAGTACGCCGGCCCGAGCAGCGTGGTCGGCAACGGCAACCTCTGGCAGCCCAGCTTCAACGCCGCGGCCTTCACCGAGCTGCCGGTCGCCGATGTCATCGACACCCTCGAGGCCCAGGGCCTGATGTTCTGCGACTTCGACTTCTGCCAGTACAACAACCCGCTGCTGCAGGGCCTGCTCGCCAAGTACCTGCCGGTCCCCGCGGGCATGTCCGACTTCGACTTCTACGACTGTCTGTCCTGCAACGAGGCCCAGATCGACGCCCTCGCGTGGGACGGGCCCCTGTTCGCCAAGGACCTCGGCGAGCGCGTCATCGACCCGGGCAAGCACGCCGTCGGCCTCCTGAACCAGTGGCCGTACCTGACCCGCATGTACACCACCATCTCCCCCCACGAGATGCTGGAGGACCCGATCTTCCGGCAAAATCCGAACCTGCCGGAGGTCCCCGCGCTGCAGCAGGCGACCCGCCTGCTCCGCTGCGACGGCCACGCGACCTGGACCCTCCCCGACGGCCGCGAGGTCTTCGTCCCCAACAACGGCCCCTGGCCCGACTTCGACGTCGAGCTCCCCTTTGAGGAGGAGGTCCAGGCCACCAGCATCAAGGGCGCGCCGATGACCCTCGTCAACAACACCGCGGCGATCAACAAGGCCCTCGACGACTGGAACCTCAAGATGGACCCGGTCGAGGGCCAGCTCCCGCCCGGCGCCGACAACGAGGCCGAGGCCGAGGCCGAGACCGCCGATCAGGGCGGGGCGGACCAGGGCTGCGGCTGCGACGTCCGCGGCGGCGCGGGCGGCGTGCTCGGTACGCTCGGCCTGCTCGGCCTGCTCGCGCTCCCCCGGGCCCGCCGGCGCCGCTGATCATCGAGACATCGCTGACTCGATACGATGCCCGGTCGATCGAAAGATCGGCCGGGCATCACTCATTGCGCGCTGCTCATCGGGCGCTCATCGAGCGTCGCCTGTCGAGACATCGATGACCTGTCCCGTGGGACAGGTCATCGCGCGCCGCCGAAGGGCGACAGCGGATAGCGGGTGCAGACCCCGCTCTTGAGCGCGCCGGCGACCGCGGCGACGAAGCTGAGCTTGCCGCTGGCGACCTCGTCGATGTCGAAGCTGGCGCCGCCGGTCGCGTCCGGGAGCGAGGCGCGGCCGCGGAAGCGGGTGAACAGGCCCGGGCGCACGTCGAGGCACTCGCACTGGCCGCCGACCTTGGCGGCGAAGCTGAACATCCGGACCTCGGCCTTGCGCAGCGCGGTGACGGTCTCCAGATAGCTGTGCTGGATCGCCTGCCCGCTCTGGATCGCCGGGGCCTCGCCGAAGTCGTCGTCGGTGGCGTGCACGACCATGCGCAAGGTGGTGTCCGCCGGCCGCCACGCGAAGCCGGTCGCGGCGGCGTGCAGGGCGTCGAGGGTGTTCTCGGGCCAGTCGAGGTTGCTCGCCTCGCTGCCGATCTGCCGGTTGCTCGCGGTGAACAGCCGCCAGCGGCTCAGGTCGCGCTGCAGCGCCGCGAGGTCGGCGTAGGGCTGGCCGGCGTTGCCGAGCTCGACGTCGTCGACGAACACGACCAGGCCGTAGCGCGCGTCCAGGCCCTGCGCGCGGGCCTCGGCGTCCACGCTGGCGATCTGCTGCTCGATGCGGTCGAGCATGAAGGCCATCGTCGTGGAGACATCGATCACGAACACGAGGTCGAGCTGACTCGGGCGCGTCAGCGACGGATCCTCGCAGCGCGACGCCGGGGCGACGGCAGCGACCCCGCCGACGACGCCGTGCACCACCTCGACGCCGGCCTGCGTGTGGCTGGCGGTCCCCGGATCGGGCGGCGCGGCGGGAGCCACGTGCTCGACGAGAACGACGGGTGCCACGGGCTCGTCGCCGGGCCCCAACTCCGCGGTGACCGAGCCGCCGAGCGCCACGAGGTCCGCGACCTCCTCCTTGAGCTCGACCACATCCTCAATGGTGCCGCGACCGACCAGGCCGAGGCCGCCGCGACCGACCTCCGCGAGGGGCGGTGCGTCGGCCCGCAGCTCGGCGAGCACATCGTCGCTGACGCCGCTGAGCACCCCACCGACCACGCCCCCTTCGACGCCGCCGAGGAACCCTGCCGAGAGGTCGGCTTCCATGTTGAGCAGGCCCATCACGCGGGCCGGCTCCTCGGCGCGCGCGCGTCGGCGTCCGCGCTTCGGCTGCGCGTCGACCTCGGCCAGCGGCACCGGCACCGACTCCTCCGCGCCCAGCAGCAGCGGCATCGGGGCGACGACCGGCTCGGGCGGCGGCGGCGGCTCGGGCGGCGGCGGCGGCTCGGGCGGCGGCGGGGCGACCGGCAGCCACAGCTGGGGATGCAGGTCGACGCGCGGCGCCTCGGCGGCGGCGACGAACATCGCCCGGACCAGGGGGGTGTCGAGCGGCGCGTCGGGCTCGCCCTTGACCTCGAGCACGTTGACCGGGACCTCCTGGCGGACGAGCAGGATCAGGCCCGCGAGCAGGCCCGCGCCGAGCACGAGCTGGCGGGCGAGCTCCCGGACCGGGATGAGGGTGCCGAGCGGGAGGCGCTCGAATTCCTCGCGGCGCAGCTCGAGGGTGATCTCCGGGTGGTCGTCGAGCGTCAGCGTGGCGTGGTCGCCGGGGGCGAGCACCAGGGCCTCCTCGGACTCGTAGGAGAGCAGCTCGCCCCCGCGGCGCACCACGCCGCCGAGGCCAGGCACCCGCGTCAACACGGGGCCGCGGGCCAGGACCGCCGCGCCGCCGAGGCCGGGGACCACCAGCGCGCAGCCGGGCGCCTCCCCGGCGCGCAGCGGCCGGTCGCCGCGCAGCCGCAGGTCCGTCAGCGTGTGCCCGTGATAACGCAAGCTGATCCCCCATCCGGGGGCCTTCGCGGGCCTCGGCGCTGCGGACTTGGTCATGGCGGGGCGCAAACGTAGCCCGGCGCGCCGAGATTCACCAGGCGAGGGTCGCGGGACGTGGTCCGCGCGAATCGCGGCAGAGGATGCCAGTGAGTCAAGCCAGTGAGTCAAGCCAGTGAGTCAAGCCAGTGAGCCTGGCCAGAGTCCGCTCGCTCGCTCGCCAGGCAGGGGCGCCCGGCGCCCGGGCGTGGTACAAGGCGCGGCCGTGTTTGAGACGATTTCGAAGGGTTTCCGAGCCGCGCGTGAGCGCCTGACCGGTAAAGGTGAGCTGACCGAGGACGTGGTCAACGCCGCGCTCAAGGACGTGCGCCTGAGCCTCCTCGAGGCTGACGTCGAGTTCGGCGTGGTCAAGCGCTTCCTGACGGCCGTCAAGGAGAAGGCGCTGGGCGAGAAGGTCCAGCTGGTCGCCAAGAAGGCCGACCAGACCCTGCGGGTCCGCGCCGAGGACCACTTCGTCAAGATCTGCCACGACGAGCTGATCGCCCTGATGGGCCCGGTCGACACCTCGTTGAACCGGGCGCGCAAGGGCGTCACCGGCATCATGATGGTCGGCCTCCAGGGCTCCGGTAAGACGACCACCACCGGCAAGCTCGCGCGCAAACTGCAGAAGGCCGGCTACAAGGTGATGCTGGTCGCGGCCGACGTCTATCGCCCCGCGGCGGTCCATCAGCTCAAGGTCCTCGGCGAGAAGCTCGGCGTGCCGGTGTTCTCGGTCGACGGCGCCAACCCGGTCGACATCTGCACCGACGCGACCGACACCGCGGCCGCGGAGAACTACGACTTCGTGCTCTACGACACCGCCGGTCGCCTGACGATCGACGCGGTGTTGATGCAGGAGCTCGAGGACATCAAGACGCGGGTGCAGCCCTCGAACATCTTCCTGGTGATCGACGCGATGATCGGCCAGGACGCGGTGACCACCGCCAAGACCTTCGACGAGCGCCTCGACGTCACCGGCGTCATCTTGACCAAGCTCGACGGCGACGCCCGCGGCGGCGCGGCGCTCTCGGTCAAGGCGGTCACCGGCAAGCCGATCAAGTTCCTCGGCATCGGCGAGCAGCTCGACAAGCTCGACGAATTCCGCCCCGAGGGCCTCGCCAGCCGCATCCTCGGCATGGGCGACCTCGTCGGCCTGATGAACGACTTCCAGGAGGTCGTCGACGAGGAGACCGCCGCGAAGGACGCCGAGAAGATGCTCTCGGGCAACTTCACGATGGATGACTTCTTGACGCAGATCAAGACCATCCAGAGCATGGGCAGCCTCAAGGACATCATGGAGAAGATGCCCCTGGCCAGCATGTTCGGCGTCGACATCCCGCCGGAGGCGATGCAGCAGGCCACCGACGACAAGGAGCTCGCCAAGGTCGAGGCGATCATCCGCTCGATGACGAAGGAGGAGCGCACCACCCCCGAGGTGTTCTTCGACAACGCGCCGAAGGAGACCGCCGCCTCGAAGCTCAGCCGCCGCAAGCGTCGCACCGAGCGCACCCCGGGCGAGATGCCGGACCCCAACAACCTCAAGGCCGAGGACTTCGTCGCCAGCCGCATCAAGCGCGTGTCTCGCGGCTGCGCCCGCCCCGAGGATGAGGTCCGGGCCCTGATCGGCCGCTTCCTAAGCATGCGCGGCATGTTCGGCATGATGGGCGACATGTTCGGCGGCATGATCCCCGGCCTCGGCGGCCCGGCCGGCGGGAAAAAGTCCGGCGGCCTCGGCGGCCTGATGGACAAGATCCCCGGCATGGGCAGCCTCAAGCAGATGAACGCCCTCCGTAAGATGGCCCAGAACCCCGAAGCCCTCGCCAACCTCTTCGGCGGCGGCGGACTCCCGGGCATGGGCGGCATGCCAGGCATGGGCGGACTCCCGGGCATGGGCGGACTCCCGGGCATGGGCGGCATGCCAGGGCTGCCCCCGGGCGGCATGCCGAACCTCGGCGGCCACGGCGGCATGGGCGGGCACTCGAGCGCGCCGGCCAAGAACATCGACTACAAGGCGATCGCCGCGCGCCGTAAAGCCGAGAAGCTCGCCCGCAAGAAGAACCGCAAGAAGTAAATGCGGGCGGCTGGGCCGTGCGCATATGGGCATCATGCCGGAATTTGCCCTTACGAGGGCTGGTGTATGCGAGGGCCGCGAATCCTCGGGCCGGTGCTTCGCTGCGCTCGCGCCGTCCCTGTGGATTCGCGGCCCTCGCATACACCAGCCCTCGCACGGAAAGTCCGTGTAATGCGCGCTCGCCGGCCCTGTCGCGCCTGGATCCCGTGGTGGCCGGGAGGACATCGTCGGGGATGAGACGGGCACGCCCGCCTCAGCCCCGACCCTCCCGAACAACAACCCCGGCTCGCGGTATGTGGCGCGTCCGAACGGCGTTCATCGCCGTAAATACAGGTCGTTGCGCGGGGTGTCGAGGATGAGGCGGGCGAGCCCGCATCATCCTCGACTACCGCCAAGCGGCAACCCGCACACGCGAGACACCGCGAGCCGGGGTCGTTGCGCAGGGTGTCGAGGCTGATGCGGGCGTGCCCGCATCAGCCTCGACTCGGGCTCCCCGGCCAAAACGATAACAAAGCGCGACACGGACTTTCCGTGCGAGGGCTGGGGTATGCGAGGGCCGCGAATCCACAGGGACGGCGCGAGCGCAGCGAAGCACCGGCCCGAGGACTCGCGGCCCTCGCATACCCCAGCCCTCGTAATGGCAAATTCCGGCATGACGCCCACATGCGCACAGCCCATCGCCCGCTCAATTAACCCCGCGATCACCATCATCCTCATCGTCATCCGCCCCGATCGGCCGAGTGATGCGATAGGCCTCACCGAGCCAGTTCCCGAGGTCGATGGTCTTACAGCGCTGGCAGCAGAAGGGCCGCCACGGAAAGTCGTCGGGCGCGTCGCGGATCTCTCGGTGGCAGATCGGGCAGCGGATGTGCACGCGCTCTTCATAACGAGCGCCTCCGCCGAGCGCAAGCGCCCCGGACGACGGGGCGCGCGCGCGGCTGTCCGGATCAGATCGCCGGGGTGACGCCCATCTCGGTCAGCAGGTGATCGGCGTTGTCGACCGCGTCCATCACCCACAGCACATAGCGGATGTCGACGTGGATCGAGCGGGTGATGCCGGGCATGAACACCCAGTCGCTGGCCATCGCCTCGATGTTGCCGTCGAAGACCAGGCCCGTCAGCTCGCCCTTCGCGTTCAGGGTCGCGGAGCCGGAGTTGCCGCCGGTGATGTCGAGGTCGGCGAGGAAGTCGACCGGGACCTCGCCGAGCTTCGCGTCGAGGTAGGGCCCGAACTTCTTGGCCTTGAAGGCCTCGACCAGCGCCTTCGGCGGGTTGAAAGGCTCCTCGCCGGTGCCCTTGGCGACCACCTCCGAGAGCTTGGTGAAGGGCGTGTACTCCGCGGCGCTCGGCTGCGGCTTGTAGCCGCGCACGGTCCCGAAGGTCAGGCGCAGCGTGCCGTTCGCGTCCGGCGCGAGGGTCCCGCCCGAGAACGCCTTGAGCGCCTCGATGTAGCGGGGACGCAGGGCCGCGAGCGCGCCCGCGTGGGCCTCTCCGCGGGCGCGCTGGGCCTCGACCAGCGGCTTGAGCTTCAGCGCCAGCTTGATGAAGGGGTCGCTGCTCTTGGCCAGCGACGCCGGCGTCGCCGACTTCAGCAGCGCGACGCGGGCGGCCGGGTCGCCGAGCTTGCTCGACTTGTAGAGGCCGGCCAGCGCCTTGTCGATGTCGCCGTCGGCGGTCTTCTTGCCGACCACCGCGGCCAGGGCCGCCGGGCGCTCGGCCTCGGGGAGCCGGGCGGCGCGCTGCAGGTAGAGCTTGAAGACGGCGCGGTCCATGTCGGGGTCGAAGGCGCTCTGCATGGCCTGGAAGCCCTGCTCGAGGTCCTTGGCGTCGCGCTCCTGGAAGCCGAGCTTGCGCTCGGCGTCGGGCTTCTCGCGCTCGGTCGCGGCCTTGATGATGGTGTCGGCGACGCCGAGCAGGGCCGAGGCGCGCAGGAGCTCGTCCTGGGCCATGTCGTGCTCGCGGGTCTTCGCCTTCTCGGCGTTGATGGCGGCCATCTGGGCGAGCACGTCGCCGTACTTGGCCTTGCGGGCCGCGTCGGCGTCGATCCACTTCTGGAGCTCGCCCTCGAGGCGGGCCTTCTCGGTCGCCACGCCGCCCTTGACCAGGCCGTCGCGCACGCCGCGGAAGTTGCTCAGATAGTTATTGAGGCCGCGCAGGCGCGAGGTGGCCTTGATCGCGACGTCGGGGCGGTCCTTGCCGACGCCCTCGAGCACGGCGATGTGCTCCTCGTAGAGCGCGATCTGGCGGCTGTAGTACCAGTCGGCGGCCTGCTGGGCCTCGTAGGCGGTCTTGAGCCGCTGGGTGCGGCCGGGGTAGCCGGCGACCATGACGAAGCCGCCGGGCGCGGCCTTCTCGGCGGCGACCTTCAGGTGGTGCGGGGGCTTGTAGGGGACGTTGTCGGCGCTGTAGTCGGCGGCCTTGCCGTCCTTGCCGACATAGGCGCGCAGGAACGAGAAGTCGCCGGTGTGGCGCGGCCAGTGCCAGTTGTCGACCTCGCCGCCGTAGTTGCCGATGCCGGCGTCGGGCGCGTAGACGAGGCGCACGTCGCGGAGCTCGACCTGCTCGATCTGGAAGAACTGGGCGCCCTCGAAGTAGCTGGCGACGGTGCAGGCGATCTCCGGGCGACCGGCCTCGCAGGTGTTGACGATCTGCTTGCGGCGCTCCTCGATCTGCGAGAAGCGCTGCTTGTCGTCGGTGACCGCGTCGAGGCCCCCGAGGATCTTGTCGGTGACGTCGGTGAAGGCCGTGGTCACGTAGACGCGCGCCGTCGGCCCGCCGGACTTCTCGTCGGCCCGGGTCTTCGCCAGGTAGCCGCCCTTGATCAGGTTCTGCTCCGGGGTCGAGTTGTGCTGCAGGTACCGGGTCACGCAGTGGTGGTTGGTGATCAGCAGGCCCTCGGGCGACACGAACGACGCGGTGCAGCCGCCGAGGCTGACGACCGCGCCGAGCGGGAACGCCGTCGGGTCGGTCAGCGCGCTCGGGTCGTAGCCGAGGCCGAGCTTCTTGAGGTCGCCGGCGTGCTGCGCCATCTGCCCCGGCATCCACATGCCGCCCGGATTCTCGAACTTGAAGGCCTGCGGCGCCGCGGCCCCGTCAGGGACCACCGACTGGGCGGTGTCGGCGGTGGAGCTCTTGCAGGCCGCGATCAGGGCCACGCCCGTCAGCGGGACCAGCAGCAAGGAGACGGCGATGGATAGACCGGAGCGCGCGCGGAGCATGCCCCCACACGTATCAGATCTGCGCCCGCGGCGGGCAGGGCCGCGCCCGTGAGTTGCCCGTCCGCGGCGGGTGAAACCCGGGCGGCGCCAGCGGGTCTCGTGAGCAATATCCTCGTCTTCCTGCCCCGCCACGGGCCGGCCGCGACGTGTAGGCTACGCAGCCCGTGCCCAAGCCCCGCATCTCGCTGCTGGTCGGCAACCCGACCGCCCGCACCGGCAAGGCCGGCAAGGCGATCGAGGCGGCGATGGCCGGGCTGGCGGAGGCCCGGCTCCACCCCGAGTTCTTCTCGACGCTCCCGGCCGGCGCGACGGTGGCGGCGCTGGCCGAGCGGCTCGAGCGCGGCGACGTGGCGCGCGCCATCTACCTCGGCGGCGACGGGACCTTCGCGGAGACGGCGAAGGGCATCATCCTGGCGCGCGAGCAGTACGGCCTCGACGTCCCGATGGGCATGCTGCCGATGGGGACGGCGAACGACCAGGGTCGCTCGTTCGGGGTGCGCTCGGGGGCGCGGGCGCTGCCGGCGAACATCAAGGTGATCGCGGCGGGCATTGAGCAGTGGCTGGACGTGGGCAAGGTCGAGGCCTTCGGGCCCGGCGGCGAGCTGCTGTGTCGCGACCTGTGGTTCGACAGCTGGGGGGTCGGCCTGTCGGCGCAGATCCTCGCCAAGCGCAACCGCGACCGCGACTTCGTGGCCAGGATCCCGCTGGTCCGCCAGATCTACCGCGACAAGCTCGTGTACATCCGGGCCGGCCTGTCGAGCTACCTCAAGCACATCGTCAAGTCGATGTTCGGGCGCGCCCGCTTCGCGGCGGAGATCCGGGTCGACGACCAGGTGCTGCGCTTCGACGCGCTCAACGACATCGTCGTCAAGGGCACCCTGCTGTACGGCGGCGACTGGATCTTCGCCCCCGAGGGCAAGCCCGACGACGGCAAGTTCGAGGTCATCATCGTCAAGAACAGCGCCGACTGGGGCGCCGCGGCGATCGGCTCGCACAAGCGCAACCCGGTGACCGGCGACGACCTCGCGGTCCTCGGCGTGCCGCGCCGGGTGATCCCCAGCGGCCGCACGATCGAGCTCCGCATCACCAGGCCCGAGGGCATGCCCCCGCTGCCGGCCCAGATCGACGGCGAGGAGTTCTTGCCCGCCGACCACTGCCGCATCGAGAACCTCTACCACTACCTGCGCATCCTCGTGCCCGAAGACTCGCATTGGGTGTGATCAGCACATGAATGTCGCCGCGCAATTGGCCCGCTCGCTCGTGGCCCTCACCGTCGCCCTCACGCTGGGCGCCTGCAACGAGGCCACCGAGGAGATCCGCAACCAGATCGGCGAGCGCCTGCAGCAGCGCCTGACCGCGGACGACGCCCCCGCGCCCTCCGGCGCCCCGCTGCCGCCCGAGCTCGTCGCCAACAAGCTGATCCTGTACGTCGACTGCGTCAACACCAGCCGCGTCCCGCTCTACGCCGGCTTTCGCCAGGTCCACGCCGCCGAGCTCGCCGGCAAGAAGGCCCGCCCCGCCGACATCGAGCCGGTCCTCGACGAGTCGCTCGAGTCGTGCTCGAAGGCCCAGCGCGAGGGCCCGCTGCTGCAACCCCCCCTGCCCGAGCTCGAGACCGCGGCCGCGACCTACCTCGCGCGGGCCCGCGAGCTCGCGGCCGCGGTCGGGGCGGTGCGCGCGGAGCTGGCCGAACAGCCCGCCGAGCGCGACCCGCTGGCGACCGACCCGAAGACCCGCTTCGCCGCCGCGTTCACCCGCTGGGACGCGGCGCGCCAGGCCCTCGACGCCGAGATCGACGCGCGCCAGGCGGAGGTCGACGCCGCGGTCCTGGCGGAGGTCCTGCGCCGCGGCGGCAAGGGCCTCGAGTGGCACGCGCGCGACCTGATGCGCGCGGCCCGGCCCTATGTCCGCTGCCTCGGCGACCACGACGAGATCACCGCGAAGATCTGCGCCGGCTACTTCACGCCCTTCGACCAGGCCTTCCAGGCCTTCAAGGCCGTGCACGCCGCCGAGCCCGCCGCCGCCAAGGTGTTCTGGATGCCGCAATTCGTCAACAGCCTGGAGCAGTACCACCGCTCCGCCGACGCGCTGCGCGCCGCGCTCCACGAGAACAAGGCCGAGGCCGGCGACATCGGCAAGGTCGCCCGCGAGTACAATGACCTCATCCGCGACTTCGCGTCCCTGAACTTCACCGCCGCCGCGAGCCCCTGAGCCAGAACTATGCGCGCGATCGTCTTTCATGCCCACGGCGGCCCCGAGGTGCTCGGCCTCGCCGAGCTCCCCGACCCGGTCGCCGGCCCCGGCCAGGCGCTGATCGGCGTCCGCGCCTGCGCCCTCAATCGCCTCGACCTGTGGGTCCGCGGCGGCCTGCCCGGGCTGCGCCTGGCGCTGCCGCACGTGCTCGGCAGCGACATCGCCGGGCTCGTCGAGGCCGTCGGTCCCGGCGTCGATCCGGCCTGGCTAGGCCGCGAAGTCGTGGTCGCACCGGGCCTGTCCTGCGGGACATGTGAGTCGTGCCTGTCGGGCTGGGACAACCTCTGCCCGCGCTACCGGATCCTCGGCGAGACCGCGCCGGGCGGCTACTGCGAGCGCATCGCGGTGCCGGCCGCCAACCTGCTGGCGATGCCCGCCGGCATGGACCCGATCCTCGCGGCCGCGGTGCCGCTGACCTTCCTGACCGCGTGGCAGATGCTGACGACGCGCGCCCGCGTCGCGCCCGGCCAGGTCGTGCTGATCCACGCCGTCGGCAGCGGCGTCGGCGTCGCCGGCCTGCAGATCGCCCGCCTGCACGGGGCCCGCGTCGTCGCCCTCGCCAGCAGCGACGCCAAGCTGGCGGCCGCCCGCGCCCTCGGGGCCGAGGCCACCGTGCGCAGCGACGCCCCCGACTGGGAGCAGCAGGTCCGCGCCCTCCCGCTCGTCGGCAAGCGCGGCGTCGACGTCGTCTTCGAGCACACCGGCGCGGCGACCTGGGAGGCGAGCCTGCGCCTGTGCAAGCGCGGCGGCACGCTGGTGACCTGCGGCGCGAGCTCGGGCTTCGCGGCGAGCACCGACCTGCGCCAGGTGTTCTTCCGCCAGCTGCAGGTGCTCGGCAGCACGATGGGCAGCAAGGCCCACCTGCACGGCATCCTCGAGCTGGTCGGGCGCGGCGCGCTGCGCCCGGTGGTCGACCGCAGCTTCCCGCTCGCGCAGGCGGCGGAGGCCCACCGTTACCTCGACCGCCGCGAGCAGTTCGGCAAGGTCGTGCTGACGGTCGGTTCGACGTGAGCCCCGGGACCCGCCTGCAGGGCGCGCGCATCAGCTATCGCCTGCGGAGGATCTGCGAGGCGGCGGGCGACCTGCAGATCCCCCTCGACCTGATCGCCAGCATCGACGAGGCCGTCGACGAGCTGTGCGCGCTCGGTGAACGTGGGGTCGACAGCGCCGAGATCCTGCGCCTGACCCCCTACTTCGGGACCCTGTGGCCGAGCGCCCGCGGCCTCGCGCGCTGGCTCGGTGAGCACCCGACCTGGCTCAGAGGACAGACGGTGCTCGAGCTCGGCTGCGGCCTCGCCCTGCCCTCGCTGGTCGCCGCCCGCCTCGGCGCCCGCGTCATCGCCCTCGACTGCCACCCGGACGTGCCGCCCTTCCTGGCCCGCAACGCCGCGCTCTCGCAGGTGCAGATCGAGGTCCGCCAGGTCGACTGGCGCGAGCCCGCCGAGGTCGCCGCGCTGCAGCGCGAGCTCGGCGACATCGACCTGATCGTCGGCAGCGACCTGATCTACGAGGCCGAGCTGGCCGCGAGCCTGCCGATCGCGCTCGACACCCTGTGCCGCTCCGGCGCCCGCGCCCTGCTGGCCGACCCCGGCCGCCCGCACCTGCAAGCGACCGTCAGCGGCATGGAGGACCGCGGCTTCACCAGCCGCCTCGAGATCCGCGCGGTGCCGGCGAGCCTCGAGGACCTGGCGATCGGCAACGACCCGAGCAAGACCACCCAGGAGGTCTACTTGCTCGAGTTCAACCGCCCATGAGCGTCGCTCGCCGAGCGGTCCTCGCGGGTCACAGCTGGATCTTCTCGTGCTCGCCGGGGTCCTGCGGGTCGCCGGTCAGATAGGACTTCACCATGCTGATCGTCTGGGTGACGATGTCGGACGGGCTGGTCCAGAACTCGGCCTCGCAGGGCGTGACACGCAGCAGGGCCAGGCGCGGGTCGTCGGGGCCCCCGGGGAAGAAGGCCCGGTACGCCGGCCGCCACAGCGCGTGGATCCTGGCCGGGTCGCGCACGACCTGGGCGCGGCCCGAGATCGAGACGTAGCGGTTGTCGGCGGGCTCGGCGTAGCCGACGTTGACGTGCTCGTCGCGGCGGGTCTCCGCGACCTTCGGCGCGTCGATGGCGGTGAAGAACCACAGGTGGCCGTCGGGCTCGGCCTCCAGCGTCGTCATCGGCCGGCTGCGCAGGCTGCCCCTCGCGTCCACGGTGGTGAACATCGCAAACTTGATGCCGCGGATCAGCTCGTACAGCTTGTGGAGGTTGTCCTGATGCGTGGTTTCCATAATGACCCTCCGTTAGCACGGTCCGCGCGGCGCGACCGGCTCGTCGCCGGGACCGGTGCCCGGCTGGCGTCTCGCCCGACGATCGGGTGCCTCGCCGCTCGGCGGTGTGGTGCCGGCCGCGGATCCCGGCGAGCGCCAGCGGCGCCGGTTGCGACCGGCGGTCCTGGTGGTAGGAGTCACGGGTAATGATCGACATCGCCGATATCCACCGCCTGATCTCCCAGCCCGACGCGGACCGCACCCTGTCGGTGTTCTTGATGGTCGACGCGGCGCGGCTCGAGAACCAGGCCGCGACGCCGGGCTGGCGGATCTGGCTGAAGAACGCGCTGCGTGAGCTCAAGGGCCAGCACGCCGGGGACGAGACCTTCGACGCGCTGCGCAAGCAGGCGGAGGCGCTGCTCGAGCAGCCCCGCGGGCACAGCAAGGGCCTGGCGCTGTTCCTGACCCCGTCGAGCGAGCAGGTCTTCGAGCTGCCGGTGCCGCTGGCCGAGCACGCGGTCGCCTACGGGCGCGCCTCGCTCGGGCCGCTGCTGTGGGCGATGGACGAGTATGAGCGCACGCTGATCGTCGTGGTCGACCAGGAGCGGGCCCGCTTCATCTCCGGTTATATGGGCGGTGCGAGCCGCGAGGGCGCGCACACCAACGACGTCGAGGCCTATGACTTCGGCGAGAAGACCCAGATGCCGACCGGTCGCGGTCAGGGCGACCGGACCATGGGCGGCTCGAACCGCGACGCCTTCGAGGCGACGATCGGCGACCACCTGCGCCGCTTCTATCAGGAGGTGGCGGCGCAGGTCCGGCAGATCAAGGAGAGCAGCGGCGTCCGCCGGATCATCCTCGGCGGCCCCGGCGAGGCGGCCCACGCGTTGAAGCGCGAGATGCACGACTCGGTGGCCCGCCATGTGGTGGCGATCGTGCCGATCCCGCAGTGGGTGGACGACGGCGCGGTGATGCGGCTGGCCTTGCCCGCCGCCCTCGAGGTCGAGCGCCAGCAGGAGGTCGACCTCGTCGACGAGATCGTCAACTTCGCCCGTTCGGGGAGCCGCGGCGCGCTGGGCCTCGTGGCCGTCGAGGACTGCCTCGAGCGCAAACAGGTCGAGCTGCTGGTCCTGCCCTGGCCGCTCGAGGACCCGGCGCTGCGCGACCGCCTGCCGCTCGCCGCCCTCGCCGCGGGCGCGAAGATCGAGCTGGTCTCGGGCGCGGCCGCCGAGCGGGTGGTCGCCGAGGGGGGAGTGGCCGCGCGCCTCTTCTATACGCTGCGCCCCGAATTCGGCGACCAGCGACCCTGAAGCCCCGAGATCACCCGCGACCACGGCACGGTGTTCGTCGTCGCCGCGAGGATAACAGGGTTAGATATCAGGCCTGCATTGGGCCCACCGTCCGCACCAGGGTAATTCCTATTATCGTGGAGTCCACGTTTGGACTAGGGTGTCCTCTCGCGTGGAAGGCTCGACTGACACACCGCCCCGTCCGCGGGTCCTGCTCTGCGAGGATCACACGCTGGTACGCGAGGGGCTGCGGCAGCTGCTGGCCGACACCCTCGACGTGGTCGGCGCCGTCGAGGACGGACGGGCGCTGCTGCAGGCGGCCGAGCAATTGCAGCCCGACGTGGTGCTGCTGGACATCACGCTGCCGCAGCTCAACGGCTTCGACGCGGCGCGGCAGCTGGCGCGGGTCAGCCCGGCCTGCAAGGTGGTCTTCGTCACGATCCACGCCGACCCGGCCTACGTGCGTGAGGCGTTCCGCGTCGGCGCGACCGGCTACGTGGTCAAGACCGCGGCCTGCGTCGATCTGCTTGCGGCGGTCACGGCGGTGCTCAAGGGCCAGCGGTATTTGTCCCCGCTGCTGGCCCCGCTGCACGCCGACCTGCTGTCCGCCGACCCGGCGGCCGCCCAGCCGGGCAAGCTCTCGGACACATTGACCTCGCGGCAGCGCGAGGTCCTCCAGCTGGTCGCCGAGGGTCGCACGGCCCGGGAGATCGCCGGGGTGCTCAATATCTCGCGCAAGACCGTCGAGTTTCACAAGTCGAGCATCATGCGATTGCTCGGCCTTCGGACCACCGCGGAGCTGACGCGATATGCGCTCGAGCGCGGCATCGTCGGACCGGCCTGAGCCGGAGGCCGCCGGAACGCCGGTCGCTGGCGCCTCGGCCGCGGTGCATCATGGTGAGCTCATGTCCGCCAATGAAAGCACCGCTTCAAGCACCGCCCCGAGCAGCACCGCTTCAAGCCTGGCTGGAAGGCCTCGCCTCCTGCTCGCGGACCCGCAAGCGCTGGTCATCGAGGCGCTGCGCCGGGTCCTGTGCCCCGAGTTCGAGGTCCTGGACGCCGTGGCCGACGGCGAGGCGCTGCTGGCCGCCGCGTGCGACTTACGCCCGGACTTGATCCTTCTCGAGCTCTCGCTGCCGCAGGTCGACGGCCTCGACGCCGTGCGGGTGTTACGCACCCGCGCGCCGGAGCTGCGCTGTCTGTTCGTCACCCAGCACGCCGCGCTGCACCACGTTCGTGCGGCGTTCGCGGCGGGCGCGTCGGGCTACGTGCTGAAGGAGTCGACGCCGGCGGAGCTGCGCGAGGCGGTATGGAGGATCAGCCGCGGCGACGTCTATGTCAGCCCGAAGCTGCGGGTCGACGAGGCCTGCCCGGGCTCGGTGACGCGCCAGGGCTCGGGGGCCCTGACCATGCGCCAGCGCGAGGTGCTGCGCCGGGTCGCCGAGGGCCGCACGGGCAAGCAGATCGCCAGCGAGCTGGGGATCTCGCTGAAGACGGTCGAGTCGCACAAGGCCTGCATCTCGCGCCAGCTCGGCCTGCGCTCGACCGCCGCGCTGACGCGCCACGCGATCGAGCTGGGGCTGGTCCGCGCCGCGGACGGTGTTCGCATCGCCAGCGAGTCGGAGCACCAGGGCCTCCAGGTCGCCGACTAATCCGCCTCGACCCGGGCGGCGCCGGCCACCGGGATGCGCAGCAGGACCCGGGTGCCGCGGCCGGGCGCGCTGTCGATCGAGAAGTATCCGCCGAGGCCCTCGACCCGCTCCTGCACGCTGAGGAGCCCGAAGCCGCTGGACTCGAGGCGAAGGACCTCGAGGCGCTTGGGGCTGAAGCCGTGGCCGCTGTCCTCGATGTCGATGTGGAGATGCTGCTCGTGGCTGCGCAGATGGACGACGGCCCGCGCGGCGCCGGAGTGCTTGATGACGTTGAGCAGCAGCTCGCGGATGCACCGAAACAGCAAGTAGCTCGGGTCGCCGTCCAGCGCCGGCAACGGGTCCTCGTCGTCGATCTCGACCTGCAGCCCGTAGCTGCGCGCCAGCTCGCGGGCCAGCCAGTGCAGCGCCGGCACCAGGCCGAGGTCGTGGAGGATCGGCGGGCTCAGCTGGAAGCTCATCGAACGGACGGTCTGCTGGGCGTCGTCGAGGAACTCCATCGCCAGGTTCAGGTCGGTGACCGCGGCCTCGCTGCAGTTGGGGAGCGCGGACTCGATCTTGAACCGGGTCGCGACCAGGCGCTGGCCGAGGTCGTCGTGCAGCAGCGAGGCGAGCTCGCGGCGCTCGCTCTCCTCGACGCGAAACAGCGCCGCGCTCAACCGGCTCAGCAGCGCGGACCGGCGCTGGGCCTCGGCGAGGCGCTCGTGCTCGGCGCGGATGTCGAGGAGCACGCCGACGACCCGGGTGCACCGGCCGTGGGCGTCGCGCTCGGCGGCCTGGGCCAGCTCGCGGACCCAGGTCCAGGACCCATCGCCGCTCAGGACGCGATACTCGGCGTGGAGACCGGGCGACCTGCCGGCGATGAAGGCCGCGTGGGCGCGCTGGCGGGGCTCGCGGTCGGCGGCGTCGATGCGGCCCTCGAACCAGGCCCACCGCCCGGGCGGAGTTTCGGGGTCGCAGCCGAGGATCTCGGCCCAGCGCGGGCTGACCTGCAGCGCGCCCCCGGGCCAGGTGTACTCGTGGAGGCCGGCCTCGCTGGCGGCGAGCGCGAGGCTCAGGCGCTGGTGGCCAAGGCGCAGCGCCTCCTCCGTCCGCTTGTGCTCGCTGAGGTCGAAGATGACGCTGCGATAGGAGGCCGGCCCGTGGTCGAGCGACGCGCTGTCCTCCTTGCTGAGCAGCTGGATCGGCAAGTGGGAGCCGTCCGCTCGCTGCAGCCGCAGCTCGCTGAGCACCTGCCCGCGCTCGGCGCGACAGCGGCGGATGTGCTCGAGGAACAGCCGGCGATCGGCGGGCACGATGTGGAGGCGCAGCGGGCGGCCGATCAGCCGATCGCGCGGGGCCTGCAGCAGGGCCGCGCCGGTGAGGTTGATGTCGCGGATCAGACCGCTCGCCTCGAGGCTCAGAAACGCGGTGGGGGCGAACTCGTAGAGGTCGGCGTACCACTCGAGCTTGCGCTTCAGCGCCTCGCTCCTGCTCTCCTGCTGCTCGAGCCTGACCACGTGCTCGTCGTTGACGTCGCGGGCCCGGCGCTCGTGGGCCGCGACCTCCTCCTCGAGCGCGGCGACCCGCTCGCGCAGCGCCCCCAGGTCGTCGGGGTCGGCCATCGGACCCCTATGCCGGTCCACCGCCGACCGGCGCCGGCGTCTGGTCCTCGAAGGTCAGGATCACGAGGCTGGCGCTCGCCTCGAAGCCCTCGACGAGGCTGGCGTTGATGGCGAGGCGGCGGCGGCCGAGGCCAGGGAAGACCTGCTCGAGCGTGAAGCCCTCGACGTGGCCGCGGGCGGGCAGCAGGTCCTGAAGGAGGGCGCGCAGGCCCGCGGTGCCCCACACGCCGCCGGCGGCCTCGAAGAGGCCGCGGTGGAGCAGAGACTCGCTGCTCTGCTTGAAGTGACGGATGAACGCGCGATTGGCGGACTGGACGCGCAGGTGGCCGTCGAGGAGGAGGACCGGCTGGTTCAGGGTCTCGAGGAGGACGCGATTGGCGTCGCGGGCCTGGCGGAGCTCGAGGCCGTTGCGCCGGGAGGCGATGTCGAAGAGGGCGAGGACCGCCCCGTCGATCCGGTTCTCGACGTTCTTGTAGGGGCGGATGCGGAGCGAGTACCAGTTGCCCTCGCCGTCGCGGACGTTGACGTCCTGGAGCGTGACGGTGTCGATGACGCGGGCGATCATCTTCTCGAGGCCGGGGCACTCGATGTTGGGCTTGATCTGGCTGATGGGTCGACCGATGTCGGTGGGGATCAGGTTCAGGACCTTCTCGGCCATCGGCGTGAAGCGGCGGATGCTGAGGTCGGAGCCGACGATGACGATCGCGATCTCGACGCAGCCGAGCAGGTTGAGGAGGTCGCTGTTGACCCGGCTCAGCTCGTCGTTGCGGCCGTGCAGCTCCTCGTTGACGGTGTTGAGCTCCTCGTTGGTGCTCTGCAGCTCCTCCTTCGCGGTGTCGAGCTCCTCGTTGGTGCTCTGCAGCTCCTCGTTGCTCGAGAGGATCTCCTCGTTCGCCGATTGCAGCTCCTCGTTCGCGGCCTCGAGGTCCTGAATGATCGACTGCAGGTACTCGCGGCTGGCGGCCAGCTCGTCCTGCAGCTGCCGGAGCTGCTCGTCGTCGCTGGAGCCCGGGCCAGCGCCCGGGCCGGCGTCGCCCTCCTCGGGCCGCGCCGCCGCCTCCTCGAAGAGCACCAGGTAGTGGCGGCGCTCGCCGGGCAGCTGCAGGGGGATGACCTGCAGGTCGACGTCGTGGACCTGGCCGTGCGAGTGCACGCGCACGCCCTCCCTGCGGACCGGCTTGTCGGACTTGCGCGCGCTGTAGAGGGCGGTGCGCAGCCCGTGCAGCAGGCCGTCGCGGGCCATCTTCAGCAGGTTCAGGCTGAGGGAGGCCTCGCCGGGCGCGGGCTCGAGGAAGGCGCCGGTCTTGCCGCGAAACTGGGTGATCTGAAAGTCGTCGTCGACGACGACGCCGGGCGGGCCGTAGCGGTCGAGGATCTGGCGGTTGACCTCGGCCTGGAGGCCGCCTGCGGCGTAGGTCTCGACGGGCCGCGGGCCGGGGCTCGGGAGGCGGCCGGGGTGATAATCGACGGGGATCTGCAGGCTCGCGGGCGAGTCGCAGAGCTTCTTGACGTAGATGCGGGCCTTCTTGTCGATGACGGTGAACAGCTCGCCCTGGGCGCCGACCGTCTCGGCCCCGCCGAGCATCAGGAAGCCCGAGGTCTTGAGCGCGTAGTGGAACACGGTCATCAGCTTGCGCTGCAGCACCGGGCCCATGTAGATGAGCACGTTGCGGCAGACGATCAGGTCGAGCTTGCTAAACGGCGGGTCGCGGGTGACATCTTGCCGGGCGAACACGCACAGATCGCGGACCACCTTGTGGATCCGGTATGAGCCGTCGCTGCGGGTGAAGAACCGGCGCAGGCGCTCGGGCGAGAGGTCGGCGGTGATGCTCTCCGGGTACAGGCCGTTGCGCGCCTGCTCGATCGAGGTCTCGCTCACGTCGGTGGCGAAGATCTGGACCGTGACCGCGCCGTGATCGTCGCCGAGGTGCTCGAGGAAGGCGATCGCCACCGAGTAGGCCTCCTCGCCGGTCGAGCAGCCCGGCAGCCAGATCCGGATCGGCTGGCCGCCGCGGTGCTTCTCGATCAGCGCGGGGAAGACCTCGGCGGCCAGCGCCTTGAACGACTCCGGGTCGCGAAAGAAGCGGGTGACGTGGATCAGCAGGTCCTGATACAGGCGCGTGACCTCGTCCGGGTTCTCGCGCATGTAGCGGATGTACTGCTCGACGCTGTCCAGCCGGTGCAGCACCATGCGTCGCTGCAGGCGGCGGCGGATCGTCGGCGACTTGTAGTGGGTGAAGTCGACGCTGCTGGCGCTGCGTAGCAGCGCGAAGATGCGGGCCAGCTGATCGGGGTGGATCACCAGGTCCTCGCTGCTCGGGCGCACGGGCTGACGGACGTAGGGGTGCTTGCCGAGGCGCTGCAGCTCCTCGGCGATGCGCGCGGGCGGGAGCACGAGGTCGACGGCGCCGCTGGCGATCGCGGCGCGCGGCATGCCCTCGTTGGCGGCGCTCGCAGGCTCCTGGGCGATGGTGATGCCGCCCACGCCCTTGATCTCGCGCAGGCCGATCACCCCGTCGGAGCCCGCGCCCGAGAGCAGCACGCCGAGCGCGCTGCTGTCGATGTCGCGGGCGAGGGCGCCGAAGAAGCCGTCGATCGGGGGCTGCGGGTCCGGCTGATCGGGGCCCGGCGCGACGCCCGGCGAAGGACACAGGGTCCAGTCCTTGACGTCGAGCAGGGCGCCCGGCGCGAGCAGATACACGTGGTCCGGCTCGATGCGCGTCGGCGCGAGGACCTCGACGATCCGCATCGGCGTGCGGGCGGCCAGCTCCGCGGCCAGCGTCGCCGGCCCGACCTCGGGCTCCCCCCGACCCGGCACGAACACGAACGCCAGCCCGAGGCCGGCGCCGAGACCATCGAAGAGCTCGAGCAGCGCTCGCTTCGCCCCGGCGCCGCCACCGAGGCCGACGACCGGGAAGCGCGGCCAGGGCGTCGATGAGCGCCTGGCCTCATCATCGCCCGCGAGGGCCTCCGCTGGCGGCGGTGCGGGCGTCGATGGCTCCGATGCCCCCGATGACTCAGGGGACGGCGCCGCGGTGGACGGTGTGGGGGTGATAGGAGGCGGCGTGTCGCGGGTCATCGCTGCTTGGCGGTCCTGATCGGGGCGGAGGTCGGCTGGCTCGGCGCGGCCTCGGCGGAGTGCGTCTGCTGGAGCGCGTCGGCGTCGGCCGGCTGAGCGGCGCGAATGAGCGGCTGGTCGAGCACCTCGCGGATCACCGCAGCCCGCTGCGCGCCCTCCTCGGCGGCCCGGCGGTACCGATTGGCGAGGTCCGCGGAGCCCTTGGCGGCGGCGCGTTCGGCCATGCGTCCGCACAGGACCACGTGCTCCTCGAGCGCCCGGAGCGTGCTCCACATCGCCGACTCGAGGTGGGACTCCTGCCTGGCGATCAGGGTCTCGGCGGTGAAGGCATGGCCGACGTGGCAGCGGAAGCGGAGCAGCGGGCCGTGGTCGGCCAGCTGCCACAGCGCGCCGCCGCAGTCGGGGCAGGTGTAGCCGGAGGCCTCGCCCGTGGGCGCGTGGTGTCGCAGGCTGTCGCCGACCTCGGCGATGTCGAGGACCGGCGGGTCATCGCCGTGCGGGTCTTCGACCTGCTCGCGCACGAGGTCGGCGAGCACGCCGGCCATCTCGGCGCTGCGGAGCACGCGCCGGACCTCGACGTTTTGGATCGCGCTGAGCGGCATGCTCGGCATCAGGGCCTCTTGCGGGTCCTGTGCGAGGGCGACGCCGCCGGCCTCGACGATCTGGGAGAGCCCGTGGGTGCCGTCGTTGAGCGCGCCCGAGAGCACGAGGCCGATGGTGCGCGGGCCATAGTTGCGGGCCGCGGTGCGAAACAGCGGATCGATCGCCGGACGAAAGCCGTTCTCCTTGGGCCCCCGGCTGACGCGGAGGTAGCCGCGCTCGACCAGCAGGTGGTGATCGGGCCCGGCGACGTAGATGCGGCCGCGCTCGATCCGCTCGCCGTCGCGGGCGAAGGCGGCCGGGAGCGGGCCGGCGCGGGCGAGGATCTGCGGCAGCACCCCGGGGTTGTCGGCCGAGGTGTGGACGACCACGAAGATCGACGCGGGGAAGCCCACCGGGAGGCCGCCCATCAGCGCACAGAGGACGGCGAGGCCGCCGGCGGACGCACCGATGACGATGATGTCACGCGGCGCGGTGTGGACCTTCGGCGGCAATCACAAACCTCGGGGGGGCAGAGGCTCGCACCTGCTGAACTGACGCGCAAGCGCGTCGAACAAGCCAGGGGCTCAGACGCCGGCGTGGGCCCGGGCCATGCCGACGCGGACCGACGGGCCGCGGACGACGCCAGCGATCAGCCGCTGCATCCCCTCCCAGGTCGCGTCCCAGGAGTAGCCGGCCAGGACGACGTCGACATCGGCGAGCCAGCGGTCCCGGTCGCGGCGCGTGAGCTCGTCGGCGATCGCGGCGACCTGGGCCTCGACGCCGTCGGCGATGGCCACCAGCCCGAGGTTGCCGTAGGGCTCGACGACGTCGTGGATCGAGGTCGAGACCACGGGCTTGCCGGCGGCGAGGTACTCGGGGATCTTGCTCGGGCTGATGAAGCGCGTCGCGGCGTCGCGGGCGAAGGGCACCAGCGCGACGTCCCAACCGGCGATGTAGGCCGGCAGGTCCTGATAGTGCTTGCGGCCGAGGTAGCGGATGTTGGCGCGCCGCGGCAGGCTCAAGGGGTCGATCTCGACGACCGGCCCGACCATCACGATCTGCCAGTCGGGGCGCGCATCGGCGAGGCCGGCGAGCAGCGCCAGGTCCATGCGCTCGTCGATCACGCCGAAGTAGCCGAGCCGCGGCGCCGCGATGTCGGCCTGATCCAGCGGCGCGGCCAGCCCGGGGCCGGCGCCCGCGCGGGCCCGTCCGAAGTGCGCCGCGTCGACGCCGCTCGGGAAGGCGTGCACGCGCGAGTGCTGCCCGCGCTTGGCCTCCCACAGGCTCTCGCCGCCGGTGAACACCAGATCGGCGCGGGTGAACAGCTCGCGCTCCCGCTCGGGCAGCAGCGGCGAGGCCCCGGCGCGGGCCGAGAGCTCGTCGATGCAGTCGTAGACGGTCGCCGCGGGCCGCAGGTGCCGGGTGAAGCCCAGCGGCATCGGCGAGTCGTACCAGACGACGAAGCGACGCAGCTGGTGCTCGGCGAGCAGGCGATCGAGCAGTCGCTGCTGCACCTGCTCCGCCGCGAGCTGCGAGAGCCCGGCCGGCAGCTGCGGCGCGCAGACCCAGAGGTTGGGCGCGCGCGGCGAGACCGCGAGCCACGGCGTGAGGCCGCGCTCGTCGTGGATGACCGGCGGCTCGCAGAAGAACACCCGCCGGCGCCGGGCGCAGCGGCTCATCAGGTGCTGCGGCCGCCGATAGACGGGGTCCCAGCGCAGGCGCGAGAGCACGACCATGTCGAGCATGGCGGGTAGACTGTGGCGTTCGATGGGGTCCATGCGGCGGCTCGCATTCGTCTATGGACCAACGAGCGGGGCGCGCAACCGCACCGGGCGTTTTTTGATCGACGCGCCTGGGAGGCAGGCGCGGCCCGAAGGGCCCGCCGGCGGCGCTGCGACGCGGGGGAGGCGCCCGGCTCAGCCCGGCGCGGGGCAGCGGGCCATGGTCGTCAGGCCGTCGTTGTTGTCCTCGTTGCACTCGAGGACCGCGCCGTCGCCCTTGCTCGCCGAGTCGACCTCGACGAAGTAGTCCTGAGATTCGGCCCCGGGCGGGGCGGGGACCAGCAGCTTGACCTTGGTGGAGCCGCCGGGGAGCAGCGCCTTCATCGTGACATCGGAGCCGAGCAGCACGCCGGTGGCGTCCTGACCGGCGTAGAAGTCGACGGCGATGCCGGACGGGACGCCGAGCGCGCCCTCGTTGCGGACGGTGGCGATCAGCTCGAGCTGGTCGGGGCAGTTCATGAGGCCGATCGAGAGCTGCACGGTGAGGTCGGGCGCGTTGAAGACACCCTCGCCCTGGACGTTCTGGCGGTAGTTGTTGAGCTCGGGGTTCTTCCAGTTGTCGATCTCGCTGTCGGGGACGTTGCCGGCCGAGGTGGCGTTGCTGACGTGATAGGTGTGCTGCGTCCAGACCCGGCGGGTCGGCACCCACTGGTCCTTGGTGTCGCCGTACAGGAACACGCCCTTGCGCTGCTTGTAGCCGGGCGCGGTGCAGGTGCCGACGGCGTTGGCGACCATCAGGATCTCCGAGTTTCCGTCCGCGTCGGCGTCGACGACCAGCGGGTACTCGTGGATCGTCGAGCTCGAGTTCTCGATCTTGAGCAGGACCTGGCCGGTGCTGCCGGAGTAGACGCGCGCGTAGCACTCGTCGTTGTAGGTGACCTCGGCCGCGCCGTCGCCCTGGAAGTCGAAGACCGAGGAGCCGGTGACGTTGGAGGACTGATCCTGCGTGACCGCGGACCAGCGGCGATAGATCGCGCCGGCCTTGGGGACCGCGTCGGCCATCGGCTTGACGATCTCTTCGCCGGCGCGGTTGAGGTCGAAGACGGTGTAGGCCGCGGCGGCCGCGACCGCGATCTCCGGGCGACCGTCGCCGTCGAAGTCGGCGATGGTCGGCGGCCCGCCGAGCCCGCCGCCGGGGATCGCCAGCGGCTTGGTGCGCAGCGCCGCGTCCTTGTCGCAGGCGACGCCGGTCGGGTCGACGCCGCACCACAGCTTGCCGGTCGCGCCGTCGAGCACGCGCACGAGGCCCGATGCGGCCAGCACGACCTCGGGCGTGCCGTTCTGGTCGAGGTCGGCGATCGCCGGCCAGCCATCGGTGCCATCGGCGTTGTTCCACATCTCGCTGACCTTGAACGAGGGCGGGTTACCGGGCGTGTACACGACCTTCCACGCCTGCTTGCCGGTGACGATGTCCGGCAGGCCGTCACCGTCGACATCGGCGACCGCCGAGATCCCGCCGGGATAGCCCGCGGGCGAGCCGAAGACCCCGCCGTTGCCGCCCTGGTTCCACACCATCACGCCGTCGTGATCGATCAGCGTCGCGCCGAAGACGACCTCGGCCATCGGGTCGTCGTCGAAGTTGGCCAGGGTCGCGCCGCCGTTGGCGATCGCGGTGGTCGCCGCCGCGTTGTTGGCGAGGTGCGAGGTCCACAGCAGCACGCCCTTGTGGTCGATCGCGTGGATCGGGCTCTTGCCCGCGGCCTCGCGGCCGGCGTAGACGATGTCCGGCAGGCCGTCGCCGCTGACGTCGCCGACCGCCAGGGTGGTGCGACCGTGCGAGCCGAAGGTCTTGTCGGCGGGGACGTGCTCGATGTGGAACTTCTCGAGCCCGGTCTTGCCGTCGAGCACGAAGATCGCCCCGATCGTGAAGTCGTTGACCTTGTACTTGGTGGTGTTGACCGCGACCTCCGGGACGCCGTCGCCGTCGAGGTCCGCGACCGCCGGGCTCGAGATGACCTCGTGGACGGTCCACGACCACTCCGGCACCGCGCTGAGCGTGTCGAAGTCGGGGACCAGCTCGCAGGTCAGCGGGTCCGGCTGCGGCAGGCACTTCTGCAGGGTCTGCTCGCAGTACTCGCCGGGCGCGCAGTCGTAGGAGTCGAGGCAGTCGAGGCCCGGCAGCACGCAGGCGGCGCCCGAACAGACCTCGCCGAGCTCGCAGCAGGTCTCGAGCTTCGGGCCGCAGCGGACCTCGCTCGCGCACTCGGGGAGGCAGGCGTCGTCGATGCACTCGTTGCCCGCCGGGCAGCACTCGGCGATCTGACCGCAGAGGGTGCCGCCCACGCACTGCTCGGGGTCTCCGGTCGTGCTGTCGCCGGAGCTCGACGCGCTGCCGCCGGTCTCGGTCGCGGAGACGCCGGCGGTCTCGCTCGCACCCTCGGTCGTGGCGGTGTCCGTGGCGGTGTCCGTGGCGGTGCCCGTGGCGGTGCCCGTGGCGGTGCCGTCGGTGGTGCCGGAGATGCTGTCGACGGTGCCGCCCGAGGTGGTCGCGGAGGTGGTCGGGGCCCCGGTGGTGGTAGGGAGCTCGGCGGTGGTCTGACCGGCGCCGCTCGATCCCTGGGTCCCACTGGCACTATCCTCGGACGCGCTGCTGGGCGCGCCGTCTTCGCCGCAGCCCGTGAGGGTCGCAGCGAGCAAGATCCATCCACGAATTACACCAGGCCGAACGCTATCCATGGCGCTATGGGACCACGATCACCGCCGCGGATCAAGGGTGGCGGCGATCGGACGATCGACCGCGTGGTGCGGACGCGAGCCCGATCAAAGCGACAGTGAGCGGTGAGCGCCGAGCGCGAGCAGCAGCGCGACGACGAGGGCCACGAATCAAAACAGCGCGAGCAGGACCACGCCGCCGCGAGCGCGAAGGCGTCGCAGAGGATCGCCGCGCCCATGCGCTGGAGGACCAGCGCGTCCGCGAGCGCGGTGACCTTCGAGTGCCGGCCGGCGCCGGATCAGCCGCCGAGCGGCTCCCGACCGAACAACCGCCGGACCCCGAAGTAGACCAGCAGCCCGAGGGGTCCGAACATCAGGGTCAGGCCGAGGCAGGGCAACACCAGCAGATGCGGGACGCCGCGCCGCTGGGCGTCGCGCAGCTCCCAGCCGCCGATGAACAGGTCGAAGGCGAGGTAGTGCACCCACCCGGCCAGCACGATCGCCGGCTCACGAAACAACTTGACGACCTCGGGCAGCGAGCCGAAGCCGCCCTCGGCGGCGCCGTGGAAGCGCAGCATCAGCGCGGCATACAGACCGGCGAGCACCAGGGTCATCGCGCCGGAGACCACCGCGGCGTGAGTGAAGCGCCAGCGCGGGGCGAAGGCCAGCAGCAGCCAGCCGAGCAGCGCGAAGCCGTTGGCGAGGTCGAAGATCTGCTCGAGCGACATCGGGTCAGGCTAGCCCGATGCCGGCATGGACGAAAGCCCGGGCCGCGGCTAGCGTTCGCGCATGACCGACACCGTCGACGCGCCTCGCCGCCACCAGCAGGTGGTCAACCTCGACGAGCTCCCCGCAAGCATCGGCGGCAAGGGCCCTCGCTTCGCCTTCATGCGCAAGCAGCTCGGCGCCGCCGCGGGGGCGCAGCAGCTCGGCGTCAGCTTCATGGAGCTGCCCCCGGGCGCGCGCGCGTGGCCGCGTCACTATCACGCGGCCAACGAGGAGGGCCTGTACATCCTCGAGGGTCGCGGCCTGGTGCGCCTGGGCGAGGTCGAGATCGAGGTCCGCGCCGGCGACTATGTCGCCCTGCCCGCCGGCCCCGACTCCGCGCACCAGACGATCAACGACTCCGACGCGCCGCTGCGGTACCTCTGCGTGTCGACGATGCTGACGACCGACATCAGCGTCTACCCCGACTCGAACAAGATCGGTGTGTTCGCGGGCGCGGCCCCGGGCGGGCCCAAGGCGGCGCGGTTCCTCGAGGGCTTCGTGCCGCTCGCTACCCGCACCGACTATTGGGACGGTGAGGACACCGGCGAGGGTTGAGCGGCGCCGCCGAGGTGGGCTCGGCGACGGTAGGCTCAGCGGCGGCGGCG
>Ga0075152_10000328_pt1 | contig 36136 bp, 28 predicted proteins | sample JI61114C2DNA_FD_70964 | JGI IMG/M metagenome (GOLD analysis project Ga0075152, IMG submission 70964) | Wastewater effluent complex algal communities from Wisconsin, to seasonally profile nutrient transformation and Carbon sequestration -... | ecosystem: Engineered > WWTP > Effluent > Algae...
GGGTGCGGGCGCGGGGGCAGGCGCGGGCGCGGCTGCGGCGCGGGCGGCTGCTGCTGCGGCACCGGCGGCGGAGATGGAGCGCGGTCGCGCGGGCTTCGGGGCCGCGGCAGCGCCGGCCTTGCTGGTCTTGGCGACCTTGCTCATCGTACATGTCCCCGGGCGAGGGCGACGGCGGCGAACATGCTCGACGGGTCGACGAGGCCGCGACCAGCGATGTCGCGAGCGGTGCCGTGGTCGGGTGAGGTGCGGACGAAGGGCAGGCCGAGGGTCATGTTCACGCCGTCGCGCATGTGGAGCAGCTTGAAGGGTGCGAGGCCCTGGTCGTGATACATGGCGACGAGGCCGTCGAGCTGGCCATCGGCGTGGATGGCGAAGGCGGTGTCGGCGGGGAGTGGGCCGCGAAACACGGCGGGGTCATGGTGTTCGGCGGCCCAGTGGTTGAGGGCGAGGACGGCGGGCGCGACGGTCGTGGTCTCCTCGTCGCCGAGCATGCCGCGCTCACCGGCGTGGGGGTTGAGGCCGAGGACGCCGATGACGGGGCGCGGGACGCCGAAGTGCGTGCGCAGGGCGCGGGCGAGCAGCGTGCCGGCGCGGACGATGCTGGCGATGTCGAGGCGCAGGGGGACCTCGCGCAGGGGGATGTGGATCGTCGCCAGGACGACGCGCAGGGTCGGGCCGACCATCAACATAGCGAAGTCGTCGACGTGGGCGCGCGCGGCGAGGTACTCGGTGTGACCGGGGAAGGCGAAGCCCTCGTCGCGGCAGCCGGCCTTGTCGATCGGTGCGGTCACCAGCGCCCGCCCGCGCGGGTCCTCGAGCACGAGGTCGACGCCGCGCACCAACGCAGACACCTGTCCGTGGCGTCCAGGAGGTCCGTGGGGTGATGGCGTCGCGTCATGATCGAGCAGCGCTTCGATCACGGCGAGGCCGCGGGCGGCCCAGCCGCCGAGCTCCCTCGCAAGTCCTCGCAGGCGCACGGGGTCGGCGACCACCAGATCCCCTGAACGGAGCCGGCCTTCGGCCGCGAGCCGCAACAGCAGCTCGGGGCCGACTCCTGCGGGGTCCCCCTGCGTGAGCACGAGCCGGACCGATTCGGCGGACGCCGAGGACGGCGCCCCAAGGGGTGCGGTGGACCGCGCGGTGGGCGGCGCGGCGGACGGCGCGGTGGGCGGCGCGGCGGACCGTGGGAGGGATGGGCCAGACGACATTGGACGCTCGCCAGTTGGCGGCAAGGGCCGGGCATTCTAACATGCCCGGCCGGCCCTGACCGCGAGTAACCATGCACCTCTGGCTCCTTGTCGCGACAATCTTTCTGAGCGCACCCGCGGGCGCTGGCGACGTCGGCGAGGCCGGGAGCGCGAAGGTCATCACCCCGAAGAAGGCGCCGCGCAGCGAGCCCGCGGAGGAGGAGGCCGAGGGCAAGCCGGCGGCGCCGAGCCGTCCGGGCCCGCCCGAGCTGCGGCCGGCGGCGCCGGAGGTGGATGTCGGGCTGTGGGGCGACGACAGCTCGCGACTGCCGCGGGCCGAGCCGCCGGGGGTGGTGCGTGTGAGCTCGCGACGGGCCGCGACGCCGCTGATCGGTTGGAGCGGTGCGCTGGCCGAGCCGGCCTTCGTCGACCGCCACCAGCGTCTGCCGTGGACGCCGCGACCGGCGAGCTTCGGGGCGACGCTGCTGCCGGGCGAGCACTTCAAGTATGACGTGTACTTCGGGGGCAATCCGACCGGCATCGCCGAGGCGGCGGTGGTGCTGCGCGAGCCCGGCGTGAACGGCGGTCCGGACCGCGTTCGCCTCGAGGGTTCGGCGCGCACCAGCGGCGTCGCGGCGCTGCTGACGACGATCGTCTACGACATGGCGGCCTACCTCGACGCGGTGACCGGCGCGCCGCTGCAGACCGGCTCGATCACCCGCCGCGAGGGCCTGTCGAGCACATACAAGCGACGCGAGATCACGACCACCTTCTACGGGCGCGGCTTCGTGGAGCTCGCCGACGACAAGGACGGGAAGACCTCGACCACGCGGCGGCGCTTGCCGATCGACACCTTCGATCCCCTCTCGATCATGGCGTGGGTCCGCTCACTGGACCTTGAGAACGGCGGCAAGGCCAAGGCCTACGGCCTCGACGGCACGACCTTGTTGCGGGTCGACGTCATCTCTCGCGGGCCGATCCGCATGACTGACATGCCGCCGCTTGCCTCGGCGCTGGGGATCGCGCAGGACCAGGTCGTCGCCTACGACGGCACCATCACCCGCGTCGACCGCCACGGCGCCGCCATTCCCGGCAAGAAAGCGTACAAAATGCGGTTCTGGGTCAGCAACGAGGGGCGGAGGATCCCGCTCATGATCGAGAGCGACTTGTGGCTGGGCGTGGTGCGCTTGATTCTGACCCAGTACGACCCTCCGCACGAGCTCGCCGCCGGCCGTCCGGCAGGCCCGAAGGGCTAGCGAATCAGCCGTTTAAACGACGTTTCGCCGGTCCTGTCTCGCTGGCCACCGATCCTGTTACACTCTCGCCGCGCTTTCCAGGCCCACTCCAACGATGTCTCAACGCTACCGTCCACTCTACAAGCTCGACGCGGGCGGCATGGCCGAGGTCTATGTGGCCGAGGCCGAGTCGATGGCGGGCTTCAAGAAGAAGGTCGCCATCAAGCGCATCCTTCCGGGGCTGATCAAGGACCAGCGCTTCGTCCGGATGTTCCTGGACGAGGCGCGCCTGAGCCTGCGCTTGAACCACGCCAACGTCGTGTCGGTCTTCGACATCGGCGAGAGCGAGAACACCTACTTCATCGTCATGGACTTCGTCCATGGCACCAACTTGAAGTCGCTGCTCGAGTACCAGGCCAAGAAGGGCGGGGTCATGCCGGTCCCGCTGGTGACCTGGATCTTGAGCGAGATCCTCAAGGGCCTGGCGTACGCGCACAACCTCTCCGACTCGGAGACGGGGCGCTCGATCGGCATCATCCACCGCGACATCTCGCCGCCGAACATCCTCGTGTCGTGGAACGGCGAGGTCAAGCTGACGGACTTCGGCCTCGCCAAGGCGACGACGCAGCTCGAGTCGACGGACCCGGGCGTGGTCAAGGGCAAGTACAGCTACCTGTCCCCGGAGGCCGCGCGCGCCGAGGAGATCGACCACCGCGCCGACCTGTTCTCGGCCGGCATCCTCGCCTTCGAGATGCTGACCGGCCGCCGGCTGTTCCGCGGCAAGAACGACTACCAGACGATCGCCCTGGTCCGCGCCTGCGAGGTCCCGAGCGTGCGCTCCTACAACCCCGCGGTCCCGCCGGACCTCGAGGCTGTGCTGATGAAGGCGCTCGCCAAGGACATCAACGACCGCTACGCCGACGCCGACGCCTTCGGCGACGCGCTGATGGGCTTCCTGTTCTCCAACCGACTCAAGGTCGGCTCGCGCGACCTGATCGACTACTGCAAGCCGATCCGCGAGGAGCTCGAGCAGGAGAAGCGCGCGGCGGAGAAGAAGGCCCAGGAGGAGAAGTCCCCGGGCGGCAACAACCTGATCATCAACCTCATCAACGAGGAGATGCTCCACTTCCGTTCGCTCGGCGAGACCGAGAAGAGCGGCCAGGCGCCGCCCCAGGCCGGCGCAGCGCCCGTCGCCGCGATCTCGGAGATCTCGTCGATCTCGTCGCCTGGCACGAGCACCAGCGGCAAGCACGACGTCGACCCGTCGCGTCCGCTCGACGTCGACGTGTTCACGCCGGTGCCGGGCAAGGTGCCGATGACCCCCAACAAGTTGGCGCTGTCGCCGACGCCGATCGAGCCGATGCCGAAGCAGGACGGCTCGATCGTCGAGGAGCTGGGCCTGAAGACCAGCGACCGCCCGGCGGGCAAGCCCAAGCCGATGGCGACCCTCCCGCCGGACCCGCGGACGGCGAGGCCGCCCCAGCCGACCAAGGAGGAGGGCAGCTCGGCGTGGATGCTGGTGCTCGGGCTGCTCCTGCTCGCCGGCGGGGTCGTCGCCTTTTTGGTGTTCGGGACCTGAGGCCGTCATGCTGCAGGCTTTTCGCGGGAAGTTCCCACAGGTGGCCGCGGGTGCCTTCGTGCATCCGATGGCGACGGTCATCGGAGACGTGGTGATCGGCGCTGGCTCGAGCGTGTGGCCGGGTGCGGTGCTGCGCGGCGACGACGGGCCGATCATCATTGGCGAGCAGACGTCGATCCAGGACGGCACGATCATTCATGCGACCGAGGGGCAGTCGCGCACGACGGTCGGCTCGCGGGTCACGGTCGGTCATCAGGTGATCCTCCACGGCTGCAGCATCGCCGACGACTGCCTGATCGGCATGGGCAGCTGCTTGCTGGACAACGTCGTCGTCGAGGGCTGGGCCTTCATCGCCGCCGGGACCCTGGTGCCCCCGAACAAGCGCGTCGGCTCCGGTCAGATGATGATGGGCAATCCGGGTCGTATCGTCCGCGCGCTGACGGACGCGGACCGGGCCTGGATCGTCCACAGCTGTGATGCGTATACGCGGCGGGCGCAGGAGTATCTGGCCGAGTCCGGTTGAGGGTGGTCGGCCGGTCGGGTCGCGGCTAGCCGGCGGCGGCGCTGGCCTTGTCGAGGGCGGCGGAGAGCTTGCGGCCGAGGGTTGCGAGGGCGCTGACGCCGGTGTCCTGCAGGTCCTCGGAGAGGTAGCGCAGGTGGGTCATCGCCTGGCTGGCGGTGATGCGAGGTAGAGCCTCGACCTGCAGCAGGACCTCGCCGGTGTAGCGGATGAAGTAGTCGGACTGGGCGGCCATCTCGCGGTCCTGAATGTAGTAATTGCGCAAGATCTCGACGTACTCGGTGATGGTGGGCTCGTCGTAGTTGGACTGGAGGCGGGCGAAGGTGGCGCGCAGCTGCTCGAGGTCGGCGTCGCTGAAGCGGCGGGGGCCGCTGGCCTGGGGCCCAGGGTCGGGGGTGACGACCGGGGTGACGATGGGTGGCGGAGGGCTCGGGACGAGGGCGGAGAGCGGCCACAGGGCCTCGCGCGGCGCGTGCATCATGAGGACCTTGATCAGCATGGCGGCGGTCTTGCCGTCCTGGACCTCGGCGCCGCCGGGGCCGCAGCTGAGCAGGACCCGGGCCTCGGCCGGGAGCTTGAGGGCGACCGTGACGTCGCCGAGGCGGACCTGGTGCGCGCCCGCGGCGAGGCCGGTGACGCCGAAGAAGGCCCGCGTCGCCTCCGCAGGGACCGGATTGCCGTCGATCTCCACCTGCTCCGGCGCGCCCTGAAGGAACACGCTGGCCAGCGGCCACGGACGCAGCGCGCCCGAACGCAGCGACTCTCCGGAGCGGGCCTGGTCGCGCAGCAGCTGCTGGCTGTCGGCGTCGGCCTCGACCATACCGCCGTGCTCCCAGTCGCAGCGGCGCACCAGCGTGGTGTTGGGCGCGAGCTCGAGGGTCCACTCGGAGCGGCGGCCCTGGTGCTCGAGGACGACGGTGTGGGCGCCGGGCGGGACGTTGAAGAAGCCGAGGAGGCGGCTCTGGGTCGGGTGGGAGCCGGGTTCACCGAGGTCGACGCCATCGATGTTCAGGCGCTCGCACAGCAGGTCCTGGATGACCAGGAAGCCGTGGCCGACGAAGATATCGTTCGGCAGGTTGGTGGCCCGGGTGTCGACGTAGTAACCGACGACCGGGTCGCTGACGGTGGGGGCATCGTCATCGCCGGGGACGGCGGGAGGCCGCTCTTGCGCGGCATCGGTGGCCTTCCCACTGAGGATCTTCTTCAACCACGAGAACATGGGCATACGATAACCGAAGCCTGGGTTCCGGCCGCTGATGTGGTGATGGCGCTCGTGACGCAGGCGCGTCGAGACGCTCGACATCGTGGCATTGCGGAGGTGTTGGTGCGTACGCGATCATGGGAGGAGTCGGTGCTCACGATCTCGCGCCGAATAGGCGCAGGGCGCGACCCCGTATCCGTGCGTTCGTCCACCCGGGGCGGGTCGAAAGCGCCCGGCCCCGCGGGGCTTGGGGGCGGTGGGCGGCGGTGGGCGGGGCGCTCGAGGGGAGCTCGGCGACACGTTGGAGATCGGGAGCGACTCGAGCATTCGGTCATTGGCCTCGCGGCAGCTGCCCCGCGGGCGAGTGGCGGCCTCACGGCCCGGCTGATATCCTCGCGCTCCCGTCGGCGTGAGAGCTGCTTCACCTTCGATCGTACCGCGCTTCGTCGGAGACCTCGGTGACACGAGCGTCGCGCTGGACGAGGGCGCCTTCGCCGAGCACTGCGCCCTGCTCAGCAGCGAATTCACCAAGCTCACGGCCTGGATCCTGGTGGTCTTGACGCCGGTGCTGTGGCCGACGGACGCGCTGCTGTTCGAGTCGCAGCCGGAGCTGCTGGCGTTCTTCGGCTACTGGCGCCCGCCGGTCCTCGCGCTCGCGGTGATCACCCTGCTCGGTCTGCGCTTCTCCGCGACGGTGCGCCGCAACGCCACGTTGTTCGCGCACATCGCCCTCGTGGGGGGCGCGGCGATCTGCGGGGTCGCGCTCGGCCACCTCGGCGAGCTCGGCGAGGTCTACTATCCGTGCTCGTACATGCTCTCGCAGGCGACCGTGCCGTTGCTCGTCCGGCCGGCGGCGCGCGTCGTCGGCAACCTCGTGGTCCCGCTCGCTTTCACCCTCCCTTACGGCTATTTCCACCCCGCCTACTTCACGAGCAACCCTTACGCGATCTCCTTGCTGGTATTTCAGGTGCTGGCGATCGTCGGCAGCGTCGGCCTCGGGCATAGCCTCTACGGGCTGGTCCGCGGCAACTTCGCCCGGCGCGAGGCCCTCGCGGCCCAGGCCGCCGAGCTCGCGCGGGCGCGGGAGAAGTCGGAGCGGCTGCTGCTCAACATCTTGCCGTTGGCGGTGGCGACTCAGCTCAAGGACGGGGCGGCGACCATCGCCGAGGCGCACGACGATGTCACGGTGCTGTTCGTCGACATCTGCGGCTTCACGCGGCTGTCGGACGGCTCGGGGGCGGCCGAGGTGGTGCAGATGTTGAGCACGGTGTTCCTGGCGTTTGACGCGCTGGTCGAGCTGCACGGCGTCGAGAAGATCAAGACGATCGGGGACGCATATATGGTGGCCGCGGGCCTGCCGGAGCCGCGGGCCGACCACGCCCAGGCGATCGCCGACCTCGCCCTCGATATGCTCGCGGTGATCCGGGGGCTGTGCGATCCGGCCGGGGCGCCGTTGCAGGTGCGGATCGGGGCGCACTGCGGGCCGGTGATCGCCGGGGTGATCGGCCGCAAGAAGTTCATCTATGACCTGTGGGGCGACACCGTGAACACGGCGAGTCGGATGGAGTCGCACGGCGAGCCGGGCTCGATCCAGATCACCGATGAGCTCGCCCGCCGGCTCGGCTCCGCGTACCGCTGCGAGCTGCGCGGGGCGATCGCCGTCAAGGGTAAGGGCGAGATGATCACCCACTTCTTGCTCGGACGCGCCGGCTGAGCCGGCGCTCGCGTGATACGCGGAGCATCATGCGGCCGGCGATCGGCTAACGCGGCCTGTCGGAGCCGCCGGCCTTTCCCGCGGTGCCCGCGGTCCCGGGAGTACCGGGGGTCCCTGCGGAGCCGGGGGTATCGGGAGTGCCGGGGAAGTCCGGGGAGCCCGGCGCGCCGGGGGAGGCCGAGCCTGCAGGCGAGGTGGGCTGTGTGCCGGCGGTGCTCGGGGTCCGGGACATATCTTTGTCACGGTCGCGGGCTCCGGCGCCAGTGTCGTTACAGGCGGCGACGGCAGCGAGGGCGAGCATCGTGGAGAGGAGGGTCGCGGCGATTATGAGACGCATGGCGGTGTCTTGGCCGCGATCTTCAGGGGTGCCAATGAGCGGCGAGCTCATCTGCTGGCCTCAGGGACGGTGGTTTTGCGGCCCGTGGTCGGCATCGCGCGATATATCGATAGATGCGGCGGATAACGATCGAGGCGAACGGCCTCGGTCGGTTCAGGTCCATCGCCGGCCTCTGCGCAGACCGCACCACGGGGCGAGCCGGGCGCCACACCCCGGCTCGCTTGCCGTCCGCGCAGGAGCTTTCATAAGGGGTCGTCGGAGGGAGATCTCGATGAGGCTGCTATCCCCGAAGGTCCATGGATATATCGACTATTTGGCCAGCGCCCTGTTCGGGCTGGCGCCGATTCTGTTCATGATCGAGGGCGTGACGCGGGCGGTGATGGGCTGTTACGTGATCGCGGCCGCGCTGCTGTTGGTGTCGTTCGTGACCCGGTACCCGCTCGGCGTGGTGCGACTGGTGCCGTTTCGGGTCCACGGCGCCCTCGAGCTGCTCGGCGCCCCGGTGATCGTCGCATATCCGTGGATCACCGGCTTCGATCACATCCCCGCGGCCCGTAACTTCTACGTCGTCGCCGGAGTGGCGCTGTTCCTGCTGTGGGTCATCACCGATTATCGCGCGGCCGAACGCCCGGGGGAGCTGCCGGTCCCGGACGGTGGTGTGCCGCAGAAGGGCCAGCCGATCTGATCGAGCGTGGTCACGCCAGCGTGATATGCGACCGATGGCGCGCCATGGAGTCGGCGGCGAGCCGGCGCTCGCGCATACCTGCGCGGGCGCGGGTGATCATACCGATATAGTCCTCGCCGATGCAGGGCTTGCGCAACAGGTCGTCGAAGTGTCCGGTGCCCATCAGGTGCATGATGGTGGTGTTACAGGCGGCGGTGAACAGGACCGTCCACGGCCGTCGCTCGCGCGGGACGCAGCTCCGCAGGTGCTGGGCGATCGCCAGGCCGGAGGGCCCAGGGAGCCGGTGGTCGAGGATCAGCAGGTCGGGCGGAGCCTGGAGACAGGCCTGGAGACCGGCCGCGCCGTCGGTGAGGCCTCGCAGATCGGAATAACCCCGGCGTCGAAGCCAGCGTGTGATGATATCGAGCGATAGATCGTCGTCCTCCACCACGACGACCTGCAGGCTCCGGGTCAGCAGATCGCTCGCGGAGCTTGATAGGTTGGAGAAGTTCTTCGCCACGAGGCAACCATCCCGCGGCTCGGCGCTCCCAGCCACCGCCCGGTCACCGAGGTGGGATACGGAGCCCACCAACGCGGCGCGAGCGGCCCCTCGACGCGGGCGCCCGACCTCGACGTCAGGCGGGCCATCGGCCGTGTTTGCGGTCCGCAGCGGGCGCCGGATCGCGGCGCTCCGCGGCGGAGTGCAAACCAGTCCGAGGCGAGTGGGCCGGGGTGGCGCTCGCGGGCGGAGACCACGCAGCGCACCGCGAGCGCCGCGCCCCGGCCTGCGTCGCGGCCGCGCTCGAGCGCCGCGGCGCTCCCGCGTGGCGGCGAGGGCCCGGAGCCGGGCCCATCTGGCGCGGGGCCCGGTGGCGCCGGTGACGGGCCCGGTGGTGGGCCCATCGGACATGCTGCATGAGACGACGAAGCGAGGAAGAACCCGATGAGACGACGAAGCGTGAACCTGCTGGCCCTGGCCCTGGCCGTCAGCCTCGGTGTCGGCGTCGCGGCCTGTAACGGCGGCGACGACGGGGAGGGCCTGCCGAGCGCACCCAAGGAGCTGCGCGCCGTGTACGACGCGTCGAGCGGCGTGAACCTGAGCTGGAGCGACGTCTCTGACGAGGAGGACGAGTATTTGGTCGAGCGCAAGGTCGCCGATTCGAACGACGATTTCTTCGTGCTCGCCGAGCTGCCGGCCGACACCGTCGAGTACATCGATACGGAGGTCGAGGCCGGCACGATCTATCGTTACCGGGTGCTGGCGGTGAACGGCTTCGGAGAGTCGCCCTCGGAGGATGTCTTGATCATGGTGCCCTGAGGGGAGGCGCGCGCGGGGGGCGGCCGCGCGGTGAATATGGTTGACGCTGATTTTGCCGCGGTGCTAAGGCGATCCTGAGTGAGCCGCGGGCGCGGCTCGCCGGGAGACGCAGCCTTGACCGCCAGCACCATTCAACGCGCCGAGCTGGCGCTACGCGACATCGCCATGGCCTATCCGGAGGCGCACGAGGACTTCCCGTGGGGGGAGCGGGCGATCAAGATCAAGGGCAAGGTGTTCCTGTTCATGCACGCGAGCCCCGAGCTGCTGTCGCTGACGACCAAGCTGCCGGCCTCGAGCGAGATGGCGCTGCTCCTGCCCTACGTGTCGCCCACGGGCTATGGGCTCGGCAAGAGCGGCTGGGTGACCGCGAAGTTCGGCCCCCACGACGAGGCGCCGATCGAGATGCTGCGCGCGTGGATCGACGAGAGCTTCCGGGCCGTCGCGCCGAAGCGGGTCGCCGCGCAGATCGCGGCGACGGAGCGCGCTCCGGCGGCGGTCTCGGCCGCGAAGAAGCCGGCGGCGACGAAGCCGGCGAGGGCCGGGGCGAAGCAGGTGGCGAAGGCCGGGGCGAAGAAGGTGGCGAAGGCCGGGGCGAAGAAGGTGGCGAGGGCCGGGGCGAAGAAGGTGGCGAGGGCGCGCGGCGGCGCCTCCGGTGTAACCTCGCGGGCGAGCCGGACGTCTCTCAGGCGCCCATGACGACGATGAGCACCATGACTCGAAGAACCCTCCTGTGCCTGGTCGTTGCCGCCGCCTGCGGGAACGCGGATCCCACCCAGAAGAAGGCGGCGCCGCGCGTCGAGGGCGGCGCGCCGACGGGGCCGACGGGACCGACGGGGCCGACGGAGGTCGGGTACTTCGCGGGCGGATGCTTCTGGGGGGTCGAGCACTTCCTCGAGCAGATGCCGGGCGTGGTGGCGGTCGAGTCGGGGTACATGGGCGGGCCGAAGGGCTCGCCGACCTACGACGAGGTCTCGAGCGGCGACAGCGGCCACGCGGAGACCGTGCGGGTGACCTTCGAGCCGCGGACGATCGGCTACGCCGCGGTGGCGAAGCGCTTCTTCGAGATCCACGACCCGACCGAGGTCGATCGCCAGGGCCCCGACATCGGCACCCAGTACCGCTCGGCGGTGTTCGTCACCGGGCCGGAGCAGCGCGCGGCGGTCGAGGATCTGATCGGGAAGCTCAAGACCAACGGCTACGAGGTCGCCACCACGATCCACGACGCCGGTCAGTTCTGGCTGGCCGAGGATTACCACCAAAACTACTACGTTCGGACCAAGAAGACCCCGTATTGCCATATGCCGGTGCCCCGCTTCGATCGGCCCGCCGGGGGGTGAGCATCGGGCCGCGGAGATCGTGTAATTTGCGATACACAATCTGCCAGCGCCTGGCGAATGGTAGGATCTCGCGGACGGCGAGTTCTCGGGCTCGGCGCCTGGAGGAGGGGCGGAGGGCTGCTATGCTGGGTTCGCATCATGATCGAGCTCAGCATGGAATCTCCGGGGCACGCGCCCCGGGTGCAACGTTTCTCGTCGACGATGATCACGGTCGGTCGCGCGGCGGACTGCGAGTTATGCGTGGAGGACCCGGCGGCCTCACGGCGACATTGCCGGATCTCCCGGGGCCTTCAGGGCTGGCTGGTCGAGGACCTGGGCTCGGCGAACGGCACCCGCGTCGCCGGGGAGCGCATCGTCGGGACGGTCGCGGTCGAGCCGGGCGTGGCGATCGAGATCGGTGATGTTCGCCTGCGGATCTGCGGGCATGCGCGGGCCCAGCCGGCGCCGCGGGTCCAGGTTCGGGCCGAGGTCGTGGCGCCTGTCCCGGAGGACAGGAAGGTGCGATCGCGGGCGGCCCCGCGGGGGATCGATCGCGGCCGACGGGTGGCCCTGAGCTCCTGGCTCGGCGTGACGGCGGCGCTCGGGGTCGCGGGGCTAGGCGGCTGGGTCAGCGCGAATGCGTGGGACCTCCCGATCGTGCTGAGGGCGCCGGCCGTCGGCGGCTGTGAGGGCTCGGACCCGCGGCTGCGCCAGGCGGACGCGCTCGCCGAGGCGGCCGCCGTGGAGCCCGACGCGACGCAGGCGGTCCGCGCGGCGTTGACGGCGTTGCAGCAGGCCCAGGCGCTCGGCTGCGGGGATCGGACCCGGGCGGGCTCGGTGCTGGCGGCGGCGCTGGGACGGCTGGACAGTCAGCAGCTCGGCCAGCACGCGGCGCCGCTGCAGGGGCTGGCGGTGGCCGGCGACACGAAGGTGGCGGCGCTCGATGGCGAGGGCCAGGTGATGCTGTGGGATCGCGAGGCGCCGGGTCGCGCGCTGGACGGAGCCCGCGGCGCGCAGGCGCTGGCTCGCAGCGGTGATGGGCGCTGGCTGGTGGTCGGCGACGCGGAGGGGCGGCTGCGCTGGTGGGAGCTCGTGGAGGGTGATGTTGTGGAGACGCAGACAGAGGTGGCGCGGGCGACCCGGATGTTGGCCTTCGATGGTGAGGGGCGGACGATCCGCGTCGAGGACGACGGGCATGTCGAGCTGTGGACGCGCGCGTCGATCGGGAGCGGCGAGGCGCAGTGGACGCGGACGACGGCGCTGCTCGCCTGGCCCGGCGTGACGCAGGTGCAGGTCGCGGGGTCGCGCCTGCTGGTCAGTGGCGCCGGACGGGCCGCGGTCTGGCAGATCGATGCGGCGGGGGCGGTGCACGGCGCGGCGCTGGTGCTCGCGACCGGCGCGGCGATCACGGCCGCGGCGCTCGATGAGCAGGGCGTGCAGGCGGTCACGGGGGACGCGGCGGGCGGGGTGACGCGCTGGCGCCTGGGGCGGCGCACCCGTCCCGAGCCGCTGACGGCCCACGCCGGCGCGGTGCATGCGGTGGTGTGGGTCGGTGGCGCGGTGGCGTCGGTCGGCGCGGACGAGGCGCTGCGGGTCGCGGAGCTCGATCGCCGGGTGCGACGCGAGGGGCCGCCGCTGGTGCTGGTCGCGGATACGCCTGTCCTTGTGGACAGGTTGGTGGTGGCGGACGCGGGGCGCTGGCTGATCGGGGCGGGGCCGAGCGGGGCGATCGTCCTTTGGGATCTGCAGCAGCGCGGTCGTCGGCTGCCGGCATCGCTGCGGCCGGGTCATCGCGGGCCGGTGACGGCGCTGGCGGCCGGTGAGGGCTGGGTGGTGACGGGCGGCGAGGACGGTGCGGTGAGGGCCTGGGACCTGGTCGCGGTCACGCCGGTGCTCGAGGGGGACGAGGGGGACGAGGGGCTGGCAGAGCGCGCCTGTCGGGCGCTCGGCTGGCGCGAGCCGGGATGTCAGGGCTGAGGGCGGTCGACTGCGTCAGCGGGTGGCGAGGCAGGCCGGGTCGTTCGCGGGGCAGCGGAAGCGGACGTGCAGGTGGTGGATGTGGCCGGCGGCGTGCTTGACGAGGGTCGCGCGGCCGCGGACGGGGTGCTGGACCTGGCGCTCGAGCTGGGCCGCGGGGGCGCCCTGTTGGGCTGCCGCGGCGCGCAGGGCCGGTTGCAGGGCCCAGTCGAGGAAGATGTCCTGGGCGGCGCCGCGGGCGGCGAGGGCCTGGACGAGCTGCCAGGTGGCGGCCCAGTCGACCTCGCGCGGGGAGGGGCGACACAGGTCGGTGCCGCAGCGGACGCAGCCGCGGCGATAGCGTCCGCCGCGGATGGGTAGCCAGAGGTCGACGTCGCGGCCGGACTGGTGCGAGCGGTGCGGGCCGTAGCGGCCGCCGGAGTGCTGGCTCAGGTCGCCGACGACGAGCTCACCGCGATAGTCGCTGCGGTTGCGAAAGCTCGCCAGCGCGTGCATGAGCTCGGTGATGGTGGCCGAGCTGGCGTGCGCGTGGGCGGGGCAGCGGATGGTGTAGTCGGGCGAGGGCGGGAGGGCGAGGGCGTGGACGAGCGCGCCGTCGTCGGGTCGACCGCGGCCGAGGGCGTCGATGGGCAGTTCGAACGTGGGGGGCTCGGCGAGGTATTCGGCGCGGTCGTCGGGCGCTGATGTGGATATCATCGTGGATGTCCCCATGGACATGTACGAGGATTGTGGCTTCAGGGGTGGAGGTGTCGAGGCGAGTGTCAGCGGGGTTTTGCGGGGTGTGGGCGACGCGGGAGCCGTCGGGGCGGCGGCGATGTTGGCGGCGACGCCGAGGGTGAGGGCGAGGGCTGCGGCGGCGGCGAGGGCTGCGGAGCGCAGCAGGCCCGGGTTGCGGACCCGTGGCGTTGAGAGTACGGGTGGGGAGCGGGGGGGGTCGAGGTTGAATTGGAGGTCGATGGGCGCGTCGCGCAGGCGGGCGAGGACGTGGGGGAGCTCGAGCGAGGGGGCGGTGTGAAACTCGAGCAGGTGCAGACCGAGGGAGATGCGGTCGCCGTCGTGCAGCTCGGTGGGCTCGTGACAGCGGCGGCTGTTGACGTGTGTGCCGGTGCTCGAGCCGCGGTCGCGCAGCAGCCAGCGCTCGCCCTCGCGGCGCAGGCTGCAGTGCTGGGCCGCGATCCCTGGGCCGGTGAGCACGAGGTTGCAGGTCTCGCGCGCGCGGCCGATCTGCAGCACGGGGCGGTCGAGGAGCAGGGTGGTGGGCTCGACGTCGGGGTCGAGGATCCGGAGCAGGGCGCGGCGGGGCTGGTCGCTGGGCATGGCTCACTCGTTCGCCGATGCGCTCGGCGCGGTGCTTGGGGCCTCGCGGAGCGCGAGCAGGGCCAGGCCGGCGATGATCAGCAGACCGAGGCAGAGGTTGAGGGCGAGGTAGGCGCGCGCCGGGGTGACGGAAGACCGTGCGCGGACGGGGCGGGCTTGATGGCTCGGTGGTGCGATGGTCGGTTGCAGCACCGTGATGTCGGGCGAGGCGAGCTCGTCGAAGTCGGGGTCGCGGGCGGCCCTGCCCGGCGGTGGAAGACGCGGGGCGTCGCGGCGGGTGTCGATCGGGTGCGGGTGGGTGTCGACCGGTCGCTCGATGGTGGCCGCGTCGGGGCCGGCGGAGCGGAGGGCGTCGGGGAGCACGAGGGTGCCCGAGCCGCGCAGGTCGGCGGGGAGGAGGGCAGGGCGCGGGAGCGTCGCGGGCGGTCGAAACGGGCACAGCGTGCAGCGCTCACCCTGGCCGGGGCGGCTGCGCTGGAACATGAGCGTGGGGCCGTCGTCGGCGGGAGGCTGATGGGCTCTGGCGGGCACGGTGGACCTCATTGTTTGTCGAGCTTGCCGACCAGGGACAGGGTAAAGGACACGCCCTCGAACTGAATGAAGGGCTCGATCTGGAGGCTGCAGCGGTACCAGCCGACCTGGTCCTCGACGTCCTCGACGACGACGCGGGCGCGGCGGAGGGGCTTGCGCGAGCGGGTCTCCGCGGAGGGGTCCGGCATGTCGGCGACGTACTGGCGGATCCACCGGCCGAGCTCGCGCTCGAGGTCCGCGCGGCCCTTCCAGGTGCCGATCTGCTCGCGCTGCAGGACCTTGAGGTAATGCGCGAGGCGGGTGATGACGAACATGTAGGGCAGGCGCGCGCCGAGCTGGGCGCTCTGCTGGGCGGCGAGGCCCTCGGCCGTGCGCGTGAAGCTGCGCGGGCGCTGCGAGGAGTTGGCGGAGAAGAAGGCGGCGTTGTCGCTGTCCTGGCGCAGGACCAGGCCGATGAAGCCGAGGTTGGCGAGCTGCAGCTCCTGGCGGTCGGTGATCGCGGTCTCGCAGGGGAGGCGGGTCTTGAGCTCGCCGCCCTGCTCGTACTGGTGGAGCGGGAGGCCGTGGACCGAGCCGCCGCCCTGCGGGCCGATGATGTTGGGGCACCAGCGGTAGCGCGCGAAGGACTCGGCGATGCGGGCGGTGAGGGCGAGCGATGCGGGGCCCCAGAGGTAGCGCTCGTGGTGGTCGATGACATCCTCGCTGAAGTCGAAGGACTTGACGGCGAGCTCGCTGTCGCGGCGGCCGTAGGGGGCGCGGAGCAGGAAGCGTGGGGCGCACAGGCCGACGTAGCGCGCGTCCTCGCTGTCGCGGAAGCTGCTCCAGCGGGCGTACTGGGGGCCCTCGAAGGCGGCCTCGAGGTCCTTGATCCGCGGGAGCTCGGCGAAGCTGTGCAGGCCGAACATGCGGGGGCTGGCGTTGGCGAGGAAGGGGACGTGGGCCATCGCGCTGACGGCGGCGCAGCGCTGCATCAGCTGGAGGTCCTCGGTGCCGGGGCCGACGTCGAAGGTGGCGCAGACGACCCCGTAGGGCTTGCCGCCGAGGACCCCGAAGGCGCGGTTATAGAGGTGCTTGTAGAGGCCGCTCTGGCTCGGCTCGGGGGCGTCCTCGGCGTCGCGCTGGAGCTCTTCCTTGGTGGTCTGGAGCAGCTCGAGGCGGATGTTCTCGCGGAAGTCGACCTGGTCGACGAGGTGTTTGAGGCCGCGCCAGGCGGACTCGAGCTGCTGGACGGCGGGGTGGTGGAGGAGGAGATTGACCTGTGCGGCGAGGCGGCGGTCGAGGTCGGCGATGAGGGTCTGGACGCGGTCGCGGTCGACGCGGGGGCTGGGCTCGGAGGAGCGGAGGAGGTCGTCGAGGAGGGTGCGAGCGCCGCGGCGGACGAGGTGATAGGCGTCGCCGTCCTCGGGCGCGAGGCGGGTCTCGGCGAGGAGCGTGGAGAGGAGGGATGGTTGGTCGGCGGAGGCGATTGCGGTGGCGATTGTCATGGTCTGGCTCCTCAGGATTGGGCGTCGTCGATCTCGAGCTCACGCAGGAGGCGGGCGCGCTGGGCCGGGTCGCGCAGGAGCTCGCGGATCTTGCGGACGAAGCCGGGGACGTTGACGATCGGGCCCTTGAGCGCGACGAGGGCTGCGCGCAGCTCGAGCAGCTGGCGCAGCTCGGGGACCTGGCGGGCGAGGCCCTCGGGGCGGAAGTCGGCGAGCGAGGCGAAGCGCAGGGAGGCCGAGAGTTCGCCGGCCTCGGGGTCGTCGGTGAGCGCCGCGGGCACGCTGATCTCGACGGCGAGCTGCTGCGCCGCCATGACCTTTTCAAAATTGTCCTTGTCGACGCTGACGGGCTCGCGCTCCTCGACGGGGCGGTCGTCGGCGCGGCCGGTGAAGTCGCCGAGGACGAGGATCTTGAAGGGGAGCTCGATGTCCTCCTGGGCGCCCTCCGTCGCCGGGCGATAGGTGATGTTGACGCGCTCCCGCGGTGCGACCGAACCAGATGGTGATTTCATGGCCATTGGATATGGGCCGGGCGATCGCGGCTGTCCAGGGTGTCATGTAAATAAATTATGTGGTGCGCAGATTATGTATTGCGCGTTACACAATCTCGAGGCGTGAGTCGGCGCCGCGCCTGCACCCGGGCCCGGGGCGGAGGAGATTGCTAGCTTGAGCGACATGGCTGAAACCATCCATCTGACCCTCAAAGCGAACGGCAACCAGCTCGCGGGCGAGAGCTCGCAGCACGACCTGGGCCGCGACAAGACGATCGAGTGCCTCGAGTTCAAGGACCGGGTGCGCACGGCCCGGGAGCTGGGGACGCGGGCGCCGGTGGGCCGCCGCGTGCACGAGCCGCTGGAGATCGTGAAGCGCATCGACGCGAGCTCGCCGCTGCTGGCCAAGGCGCTGTGCAAGAACGAGAAGATCGAGGGCTGCTTCCGGTTCTATCGCCCGAGCCCGGCCGGCGACGGGACGACGGAGCAGTTCTTCACGGTCGAGATCAGCGACGGGCGGGTCGACTCGATCGAACGCCACTCGGCCAGCGCGATCGACCCGGCGGCCGCGATGACGCCGCCGCTCGAGACGGTGCGCTTCGTGTACCACACCATCAAGTGGGTCTACGAGCCGAGCGGCGCGGAGTACGTGGATAGCTGGAGCAGCTCCGACGCGGCCTGAGAGCGTGCGTGCATCGGGCCCGCGGAGCTGGTGCTTCGCGGGCCTTATGTCGTCGTCTAATGGAGTTTGAGGGCGGGTGAGGCGGGCCGGCTTCGCGGCTAATGTCGATTGTCCGCCGGTCGTATCAGCCGCAGGTCGGGCGGGGCGGGGTGCTCAGGGCGGTGAGGATGCTGGTCTGGCGATCGGGGCCGGCGAGCGGGCGGCGCAGGACCTGGGCGATCGCGGGGGGGAGGTCGGAGATCGGGAAGTCCTGGGCGAGCTCGGCGGCGATGCGGGCGTGGGGGTGCAGCTCCGGGGGGTTGTCGAGCGACAGACCGAAGATGTCAGTCTCGGTCCGTGGATCGCTGACGGACGTGTGGAGATCGAGGCCGCCGAGCAGGCCGAGCGGGTCGGGGGTCAGGTAGCTGCGCGTGCTCGGGTCGTGGTCGCGAAATCGGTTGTAGGCGAGGCCGGTGTCGGGGTCGGCGCGGTGGCCGGGGCTGCGGAACGGGCACAATGTGGGATCGCCGCGGGTGGGGCGAGGCTGGCCGCTGGCGTCGAATTCGGCGCACCAGGCCATCTGGCCGCGCTCGTCGAGGAGGGCGAGCGGGACGCCGAGGTGGTCGGTGATGACGCTGTGGCGGGTGGCGGCGAGGCGGGCGATCGGGGCGAAGCGGCCGGGCTCGAAGACCCAGGTGATGGGCTCGCCGGGGCCGAGCTCGTGTAGGGGGACATCGCCGTGCCAGATCCATCGGGTCTCGGCGCCGTTGTGAGTGCGAGCGATGCGGCGGCCGAGGGCGTCGTGGCGGTAATCGATTGTCGTGGCGGCGCGGGCGAGCTTGGCGGCGGTGTCATGGGTCGTCGTGGTGGCGCGGGCGAGCTCGCCCGCGGGGTTGTGGTGGTATGTCCAGACTGTCCCATCGGACAGCTCGGTGCGGACGCGGCGGCCGGCGGAGTCGTGCTCGATGTTCTGTGGTGGAGGGAGGGGCTCGAGGGCGGCGTGTCGGCGGCGGGTGGACTCGTCGATCGTGCGCAGGCGTCGGTCGGGGCCCCAGGTGTAGCGGCGCTGGCGGTGGATCTGCGGCGGGCGGGCGGCGATCAGGCCGTGCTCGAGGGGGCGGCCGTCGCGGTCGGATTGCCACCAGCTCAAGACCTCGCCAGGGAGGTGCCGGGCCCGCTCGTGGCCGTCGCGGTCGCGCTCGAAGTCGATGCCCCAGCCGGTCAGTGGTTGCTCGACGCGGGTCAGGCCGCGCTCGTCGTGGCAAAAGCGCAGGTCGGCGCCCAGCGACGAGCGCAGGCGGACGAGGCGGCCGTCGAGGTCGTACTCGCTGCGCACGATGTGCTCGTCCTGGCGCTCGAGCAATACGCGGCCGAGGGGGTCGAGCTCGCGCTGGATGACGGTGATATGGCCGTCGGGGTGATGGCGGGTGGCGCCGAGCAGGGCGCCGTCGCGGCGATAGGTGTGGACGTCGAGGATGCGCTCGCGGCCGTCGCCGTGCTCGACCTCGACGATGCGGCCGGCGGGGTCGCGGGTGAAGCGGGTGGGCGCGGCGCCCTCGGTGCGGAGCTCGGTGACGCGGCCGAGGAGGTCGCGGGTGAAGCGGCGGCGCAGGCCGAGGGCGTCGACGGTGAGGCGGGGGCGGCCGGCGGGGTCGCGTTCGATGCGGAGCAGGGTGCCGGCGGGGCCGGCGACGCGGGTGATACGGCCCTCGAGGTCGCGCTCGAGGGTGAGGGGAGGGGTGTTGCCGTCGCCGCAGCTGGCGAGCCAGCCGAGGCCGGTGTAGGTGCAGCGCAGGTCATGGCGAGGGTCGCAGGCGCGGACGACCTGAGCGCCGGGTTCGTGGCTGAAGTGGCGCATCTGGCCGTCGGGGAGGGTGTGGCGGGTGAGTCGGCCGAGCAGGTCGTGGTCGCGGGCTTCGGTGCGGCCGCGCTCGTCGACGCAGCGGCGCAGGCGGCCGCGGCGGTCGAGGGTGTGGGTGATGGACGTGCCATCGGACAGGTCGACACGGAGCAGTCGGCCGGCGGGGTCGAGGGTACGGCGCTCGCAGCGGCCGTCGTGGCGGAGGGTGGTGACGAGGGTATGGCCTGTCTCGGGGGACAGCTCGTAGTGATGGACGGTGCTGCGGCCGAGCGGGTCGGTGGCGCGGAGGAGTCGGCCGCGGGAGTCGTGGGTCCAGCGCCATTGACCGCCGGCGGCATCGGTGAGGGCGACGGGTAGGTCGAGGCGGCCGTCATGGATGGTGGTGGTGAGGGCGCCGTCGGGGGCGTGATGGCGGATGCAGTTGCCGCGCGGGTCGTACTCGAAGCGTGTGACGTGGCCGAGGGGATCGACGATCTCGACGGGGCGCAGGAGCTCGTCGTGGGTGAAGCGGGTGATGGCGCCGCGGGGGTCCTGGATCTCGGCGACGAGGCCGCGGGGGTCGGCGCGATAGATGGTGGTCTCCTGGCAGGCGTTGATGACGACGGTGGTGCGGCGGGCGCGGTCGAAGATCAGGCGGTGATCGACGATGCCGCCGTCGCCCCAGGTGCGGACGCAGGGGGCGTCGGGATCGTCGCCGTCGTAGGCGAAGTGGAAGCGCAGACCGGTGGGGAGCTGCTCCTCGACGATGCGGTGGTGGTCGTGGCGGTAGCGGGTGACCTGGCCGAGGGCGTCGTGGACCTCGGTGAGGTCGTCGTGGTCGTACACGTAGCGGACGTGGGGTATGAAGCCGGGGCCGTCGGGGTCGGGGAGGTCGATCTGCGCGAGCAGGCCGTCGTCGCGGTAATGTAGGCGGATCTCTCGCTCGCCGTCGGCGTGGACGGCGATCAGGCGGGCCTGATCGTCGTGGCGGTAATGCTCGGTGTGGCCGAGGCGATCGCGGCGCTCGATCAGGCGGGCCTGGCCTGGCCGTGGGTCGCCCGGGATCGGCGCGAAGTCGCGGCGCAGGCCGTGGTGGTCCTCGATCTGCCAGCGGTCATCAGGCAGGCGGCGCAGCGTGAGGCGATGTTGCGGGAGGTAGAGCTCGTCGTCGGGGATCGGGAGCGCGAGCTCGCGGCCGTCGCTGGCGCGGTATACGAGGTGCCGGGGCTTTCGATGGTTTAGATCGAGATGGTCGGGCGCGAAATGGTTGGGCCCGATGTGGTTGGGCTCGAGCCAGACGGCCTCGTCGAGGCTGTGCGACCAGCCGCGGCCGAGCGAGGTGATGCGGGGGCTCCAGGTCGAGCTGTAGCTGCGCTCCAGCCGCAGCGGGAGGGCGCCAGGGAGCTCGAGGTCGCAGGCGTCGAGGACGAGGCGGCCGTTGACGACGTCGACGGGGTGGCCGGTGAAGGTGCAGCGCTCGCGTGGGAGGGCGTTGCTGGCGCGGCCCATGGGAGATGACCCTTCGGACAGGGCGTAGAAGACGTCGACGGCTTGACTGCTGCGGGTGGCGAGTTTGAGCGCCTTGCCGAGGCCGTCGATCGCCTCGCCGGCGCTGGCGACCGCCTTGCCGAGTCGGCCCAAGACCTTTTTGGCTGCGCCGAGCACGCTGGTGCTCGAGGGCATGGGAAAGCCGCCGATGACGACCCTCGCGTCGCCGGTGATCAGCGCGCCGTAGCAGGGCGTGGTGGAGGGGTCCTTGCCCATGACGAGCGCTGCGGCCAGGGCGGCCGCGTTGTGGACCGCCTGTTGGGTCTGGGTGCCGGCCGCGAGGGCGTGGGCCTGGCTCTCGGCCGCGAGGGTGCGCGCGAGGGCTCGCTGCGAGCCATCGGTGGCCTGGGTCATGGCGTCGCTGGCGTCTCGCTCATCGCGGGCATGACGCTTGCGCTCGGTGTGGGCCAGGGCCATGGCCGCGGCGGTGGGGAGAAATTGGGTGAGGGCGTCGAGGGTGGAGGGAATGATCTTGTCCGCGGTCTGACAGTGCTTGGTCATGTCACCGAAGCGGGCGGCTCGCTTACCGCCGATGTAGACCTTGCTCGAACCGGTGATGATCTGAAATGGCGGTGAGAAGGTGCCGCAGCCGACTGCCATGCCGAGGTCCTCGACGCGCGCGGCGGGGTAGCCCCCGATCAGCACGGAGACGCAATTGCCGAACAAGACCGGGCCGAGGCTGGGGAGCGGGAGCGGGAGGGCCGGTGGATGGGCGTGGGTATGTGGGCAACCGAGGTGGATGGCGAAGGTGGTCGCGGCGGAGAACTCGAGGCTGGCGCCCATCTTCGTGGTGAGCACGGCGATCGCGACCTCGAGGCTGTCCACGGACAGCATGGCGAGCTTGAGCGCAGCGGAGAGCTTGCGCGCAGTGGCGGCGACGTCGGACTCGCCCGCGCGATCACGTTCGACCTGGCGAGTCTTGGGGGCGACGGCGGGGAGCAGCGCGCGATCCAGCGTGCTCTTGAGCACGTCCGCCAGCGGCGGGGCCTGGCGATCGCTGGCGTCTCGTAGGGTCGAGTGGTTCTCGATCTGCCACCAGGCCAGCTGAAGCGGGAAGGCCGGGGGGAATTGAACGTCGCTCGGGATCAGCACGGGTGCTCCTTGAGGGCGTCGATGCGGGCGCGGGCGCGGGCTTGCAGGTGCGGGTTGAAGGCGGCGGCGCGCTCGGCGAGGGAGAAGCAGGTGGTCGCGTCGGTGGGGTGGCCGAGCGCCTCGCTGAGGTCGCCGAGGGCCATCGCGGCGTGCACGACCACCGGCAGGGCGCCCGCGGCGACGGCGTGCTCGAGCGCCGCGCTGCTGGCCGTGATGGCGGCCTCGAGGTCGTTGCTCTGGCGGAGGATGTCGGCCTTGAGGGCGAGGGCGAGGGCCTGCAGCGCGGGGTCGACGGGCATGTGGGCGACGGTCTCGCAGCGGGCGAGGGCCTCGGTGAGGCGGCCGTGGCCGAGCTCCCGGCTGGCGATCTGCAATAGCGCCGGGGCGCGCTCGCGGGGCGGGCGAGCGGGGTCGTCGGCGGCGGCCTGGACGTCGGCGACGACGAGCTGGTGGGGGAGGGAGAAGGTGTATGCGAGGATCTGCGCGCAGGGGCTCGCGGCCGCGAGCTCGAAGGCGCCGGTGGGGCGCGGCTCCTTGCGCAGGTCATCGCGCAGGATCACGCGGAGGCGGGGATCGGCGAGCGGTCGCAGGAGGGTCCGGGCGAGCAGCGCGAAGCCCTCGGGGTCGTCGATCTGCGCGGGTGTCAGGGCGCAGACGAGGCGGTGATCGCCGGGCGGGAGGGAGTCGAGCAGCAGGTCGATGAGGGCGTGGAGGCGCAGCTCCGGGGTCTGCGAGGGCTCGGGCTGGTGGCCGAGGGTGGCGGCGAGGGCGTCGACATAGGCGCGAGGACCGGTGAAGGGGTCGGCGACGATCCAGAAGCGGTCGGCGCAGCTTCGTTCGTCGACCTGGGTCAGGACATGGACGAGATATAGGACCTCGAGGTCGCTGCACGCGACGACCAGGGCGCCGGGCTCGGGGTTGGTGACGAAGCCGTCGAGGAGCTGGTCGAGCAGCTTGAGGCGGGCGGTGGGCATGGTGGCATCAGTTCAGGCGGATGAGGGCGCCGGCGATGATGTGTTCGCCGACGGCCTTGCTGGAGATCGCGGGGGACTCGAGGGCGATCGAGCCGGCGGTGAGGATGATCGCGGTGCCGCCGACGCGCAGCTCGAGGGTGTCCTCGGCGCTCAGCACCAGCTTTTTGGAATTCGACGTGACAGCGTCGCCGCCGGTGATCGTGATCTCCCGGTCGCAGCGCAGCGAGATATCTTTGTTGGCGGAGAGCGACAGGTTTCCGGTCTTTGAATCGATGATCGCGTCGGCGTGGGACCAGAGCTGGACGGAGCCCTCCTGGGTGGTCAAGGACAGGTCCCGCTGCGCCGCGACCACGACGCTGTCCGTGCACGAGCAGAGGTAGACCTGGGCCGCCGCGGTCAGGGAGAGGTCGGCCTCGGCGGCGTCGATCTTGACGGAGCGTCGAGCGCTCAGCGCGATGTCGGATCCGGTCGAGGCGAGCGTGACGGCGCGGCCGGCGGTGGTGGTGTGGCTGCCGGCGTCGACGGTCGTGGTGAAGTCACCGTTGAGGACGGCGGTGCCGAGGTCGCCGCTGGCGACGGTCGTACGGAGGTCGCCGGCGGCGACGATGAGGTTGCAGGTGGCGCCGACGTAGGTGCTGTGGTTCTGGCCGATATTAATCGTGTGGTCATTGGCGACGGTGGCGGTGTGGTCGTGGCCGGCGGTGGTGTGGAGATCGCGGCGGGTTTTTAGAGAGAGGGACTCGCGGCCGCGCGCGTCCTCGAGGCGGATCTGGTTGGCGAGGCCGCCGCCGGGGCTGGACTCGGAGACGAGGGCGCTGCAGGTCTTTTGGTCGGGGAGTGCGACGGGCGGGGTGCTGAGCGAGTTGTAGACGCAGCCGATGACGAGCGGGCGGTCGGGGTCGCCGTCGATGAACTGCACGACGACCTCCATGCCGACGCGGGGGATGAAGAGGGCGCCCCAGCCGGCGCCGGCCCAGCTCTGGGCGACGCGGACCCAGCATGAGCCGTGCTCCTCGTCGGTGCGGATGTCCCAGTGGAAGCGGACCTTGATGCGGCCGTGCTCGTCGGTGTGGATCTCCTCGCCCTCGGGGCCGACGACGATCGCGGTGTGCGGGCCGTTCACGCGGGGGCGCGGGGCGGGCTCGTCGAGCGCGGGACGAAAGGGCAGGCCGGCGGGGATGCAGACGAAGCTGTTGTGATAGCTCGGGGTGTCGGTGATGTCGCCGTGGTGCAGGGTGGAGAGCAGCAGATAGTCGGCCGAGGGCGCGTCGCCGAGGGTGAAGCGGTGGCCGGGGCGAAAGCCGAGGACGTCGCCGCCGCCGTGGCAGCGCTGGCGCTGGACGGCGTGCTGCTCGAGCTTGTGGCGGGCTCGCCGGGCGCCGTCGTCGGCGTCGGTGCGGCGGTCCTCGTGCTCGCGGCGGACGCGGTGGCGGCCGCGCTCGTCGGCGGAGTCGTGGGCGTGTGTGAAGGGGGCGTCGGCGGCGAGGAGGGCGACCCAGTCGCGCTGGGTGACGCCGGTGGGGCCGAGGGCGCGGGCGCGGTTGAGGTGTTCGACGGCCTCGGCGGCGGCGACGGCGGCGGCGCGTGGGACGAGCGGGAAGGGGCCGAGTTCGGGGCAGCGCTCGCGGGAGTCGAGGAGGACGAGGGTTTCGGCGTCGCCGGTGTGTTCGAAGCGGAAGGCGACGCCTTCTTCGTGGAGGAGGCGGCGGATGAATTCGAGGTCGGACTCGCGGTACTGGACGCAGTACTCGCGGGGCGGGCAGGCGGAGGGGTCGAGGTCGAGGCGGAGGCGGCGGCCGAGCGCGCCGAGGCTGTCCCCGAGGACATCCTCGACGATCTGGAGGGCGCTGCGTTGGTGCCAGGCGCGGGTGTCGACGCGGTGGGTGCAGAGGGCGAGGGCGGGGCCGATCTCGAGGCGGAGGCTGCGGTGATCGCCGCGCCGTCCGAGCTGTTCGACGCGGAGGACCAGGCCGAGGACGTCGCGGCGTAGATCTTCGCTGCGGGCGAGGGTGAGGCGCGCGTCGGCGCCGAGCAGGGCGTCCGGGTCGAGCTCGGGGTCCTCGCAGAGGATCTCGACGCGCAGGGTGTAGGGGGCGGAGAGGGCCTCGTGGAGCTCGACGCGGCGGACCTGCCAGGCGATCGGCTGGTCGCGCACGGTGAGGGTGTACTGGACCTCGGGGAGGAGGGCGCGGGGTGAGGCGATGTCGGGCATGCGGGGTCCTGAATAGGAGGTGTCCGGAGGGACAGGTCAGGGGGCGGATCGGCGGTATCTATTGAGGTGTCCGGAGGGACAGGTCAGCGGGAGGCGCGCTCGAGGCGGCCGATCAGATCGAGGGTGAGGGGGCGGCCGAGGTGGGTGAGGTGGGGGACGACGGAGAGGTGGCAGCGGTGCCAGCCGGCCTGGTCGGGGCTGGGGTCGAGGGTGACGGTGGCGCGGCGCAGGGGCTTGCGGGCGCGGACCTCGGGGGGTGGGTCGTCCATGTCGGCGACGTACTGGCGCAGCCACAGGTCGAGCTCGCGCTGGAGGGCGGCGCGGTCGTCCCACTGGCCGACGCGCTCGCGCTGGACGCGTTGGAGGTAGTGGGCGAGGCGGCTGACGAGGAGGACGTAGGGGAGCTGGGCGGCGAGGTTGTCGCTGTCGGGGAGGCGCTGGGTGGTGGGGGCCTCGCGGGCGATGGCGCGGCCGGTGGCGCGGTCGACGGTGAAGGCGACGAGGCCGGCGCTGGCGATGGCGCGCTCGCAGCGGGGCGGGAGGAGCAGCTCGAGGGTGGCGTGGGTGACGACGGGACGGGTGAGGCGGAGCAGGGCCGGGCCGCCGCGGGTGCCGACGAGGCCGACGCACCAGCGCTGCTCGGCGAAGGCGTCGGCGGTGCGCATGGCGAGCAGCAGCGCGGCGGAGCCCCACAGCAGCTGGTCTGGGTGGTCGATGTGCTCGTGGAAGCGGAGGGGTTGGTTCGGGGAGGATGTCGGGCTGTGGGGGGCGCGGAGGAGGAAGCGGGGCAGGCACAGGGCGACGTGGCGGGCTTCGGGGCTGGCGCGGAAGGCGTGCCAGGCGGCGAAGCGCGGGCCGGTCTGGGCGGCGTCGAGGTCGCGCAGGCGAGGGATCTCCGGGTGGGCGTGGAGGCCGAGGAGGGCGGGGGCGGCGTCGGCGATGAAGGGGGCGTGGGCGAGGGCCGCGACGGCGGCGCAGCGGCGCAGGAGGGCGAGGTCGTCAGGGTCGGGGCCGAAGCGGTAGGCGGCGCACAGCAGGCCGTAGGGCTGGCCGCCGAAGCTGCCGTAGGCGCGCGTGTAGACCAGGTGGTGCAGGCCCGCGAGGGTGGGGTCGTCGGCGCGCTCGAAGTCGGCCTGCAGCCCGGCCTGGCTGCAACACAGGAGGTCGACGCGGATGTTGTCGTGCGGGCGGGCGTGCTCGAGCAGGCGGTGGAGGCCGCGCCAGAGGGCCTCGAGGCGCTGCACGTCGGGGTGCTGCAGGAGGGCGCGCAGGGTCCGTGCGAGGCGGCGGTCGAGCTCGGAGATCGCGCGGTCGACGAGGGCGCGTGGTGGGGGTTGAGTGGCGTGCACGGTGAGATGGCTTTTGGGACAGGTATGTCTATGGTCGGTGATATGTCTTATGGGACATGTCACTCGGCGGTGCTCGGGAGGTCGGCGCAGCCGGGGAGGCCGATGAACAGGGCGGCGGGCGGCTCGAGCAGCTCGTGGGCGCGCAGCGGGGCGAGCAGGGTGGGGCCGCCGGGGAGGCCGTGCAGGAGGCTGGCGCCGTGGACGCGCGCGGTGGTGAGGGCGAGGTCGAGGGTGCCGAGGCGGCTCGCGCGGAGGTCGAGGTGAAAGACCAGGCGGGCGTGGCTGGTGTCGTCGGGTGGACCGACGAGGCCGTCCTTCTCGAGCAGGCGCCACAGGCCCCAGGGGCCGTGGCCGGGGATGGTCTCGTGACGGCCGTCGCGACCGGTCAGCTCGAGGGAGGCGCCGCGGGGGTCGGCGGGACCGGGCCAGCGCATGTGGTGGCGGGGTCCGGGGCCGCAGGTGTAGCTGTGGGAGGCGCCGTCGAGGGTGAAGGTGACGCGGCCGATGTCGGCGTTGCAGTGGAGCTCGAGCTCGAGGTCGAGGCCGAGCGTACCGGCGGGGAAGGCGAGCTCGCCGAGGAGGGCGGCGCGGTGGAGGAGGGCGAGGACGGCGGGAGAGAGGGGGTGCTCGTCGGTGCGGGGCGTGGGTCGTGGTGTGAAGCCTTGGCCATGGATGACGATGAGGGGGGCGAGGTGGGCGTCGCGGAAGCGGCGGAGGGCGCCGGTGTCGGGGTGGAAGAAGGCGGTGAACTCGGCGAGGCTGAGCTCGTCGTGGGCGCCGATGGTGAAGGGGTAGCGGGCGACGAGGGCGCGCAGGGGCGCGTGGAGCTCCTGGCAGTAGGCGCGGGTGAGGGCGAGCTTGTCTTGCTCGCGCAGGGCGGTCTGCAGGGTGGTGAGCGGCGGCAGGAGCAGCGCGGAGAGCAGCGGGCGGAAGCGACGCAGGTCGGGTTGCAGGAGCAGGGCGTGGGTGTCGGTGAGGGCGGTGGCGAGGTGCTCGTGCAACGCGGGGAGGTCGGCGGGGTCGCGACGGGCGGCCTCGAGGGCGTCGCGCAGCTCGGTGAGGCGCGCGTGGTAGCGGTCGAGGCCGGCCTGGCGCTCGGGCGTGGCGATCGCAAAGTGCAGCAGCGGGGCGAAGGCGCGGGCGAGCGGGGCGCTGCGGTCCTGGAGGCCGGTGTCGCCGAACAACTGGACGAGCGAGCGCTCGCCGGGGCCGAGGTGCTGGAGGCCGCGGGTGTGGTGGTCGAGGGCCTGGAAGATCTTGCCGAGCGGCGGGGCCTCTCCGGTGAGCTCGGTGAGCAGGCGGCTGGCGCCGGCGAGGTCGCCCGGGCGGCGGACGCGGAGGCCGTGCAGGAAGTCGGTCCAGGCGGCGATGTAGAGCGTGTCGTGGCGGCTGCGCAGGCGAGCGAGGCGATCGGCGTCGGCGTGCGGGAGGGCGGCGCGGCCGAGGACCCAGTCGTCGCCGTGCCCGGCGGCGCGGACCAGCTGCGCTTGAACATGAGGCCAGCTGTCGCGGGTGAAGCTGCAGGGGATGGCTCGCTCGGCGCTGAGCTGATCGGCGTGGGAGATCGCGGCGAGGGTGAGGGGCTCGCAGCGGGATGTGGCGGAGCTGAGGGCGGCCTGGAGGAGCAGCTCGTCGTCGTCGAGGGCGCGGAGATGAACGCGCACGCGCTCGACGAGGGCGTGATCGCGGGGGAAGCGGAGCTCGTTCGCGGGGGCGAGGCCGAACAGGGTGGCGAGCAGGCGCGAGTCGGCGAGCTGCGGCGGTTCAGCGAGGCGGGGGAGCTCGGCGAGCAGCCACTCGCGCTGGGCGGGGTCTCCATGGTCTGGTTCATGGGACATGTCCTCGGAGACAGTTAGTAGCAGGTAGGCGCGGAGCAGGCCGTGGAGCTCGGGGCCGGCCGTCGCGGCGATCAGGCCGCGCTGTAAGCGGCGCTCGAGGGCGCGCCACAAGGGACGCAGCAGGCGCTCACGGGCCCAGCGCTGGTAGGTGGCGCGCAAGGACTGGCCCAGCTCCGGGCTGAGGATGCGGGTGAGACCGGGGCCGGGCGGGAGCCTCCAGGCGTCGAGCTCGGCGCGCAGGGCGAGCAGCGGCGGCGCGGCCTCGATGGCGCCGAGGGTGGCGCCGAGGTCGGCGACGGCCTGAAGGCGGAGGTGGAGGCCGCGGGCCGCGTCGACGGCGGTGATGGCGAGGGCGAGGGCGAGGGTCGCGATGGCGAGTGCGAAGGCGAGGCCGCGATGGCGGTGGCGGTGGCGGTGCGCGGGGCTGCGGGTGGCCTCACCGGCGCGGCGACGCAGGGTGGCGAGCAGGGTGGTGAGGTCGGTGGGACGCGGGTGATCGGGCGCAGGCGAGGGGGTGGGTGGTGACGATGTGGTGTGGGAGGAGGGGGTGGGTGGTGACGATGTGGTGTGGGAGGAGGCGGTGGGTGGTGACGATGTGGTGTGGGAGGAGGCGGTGGGTTGTGCGGGTTCGGGGCGGAGGCGGGTGTGGAGGGTGGTGGCGAGGCTGAGGAGGAGCTGGTCGGCGGGTGGGATCGGGTCGGGGCGGGCGGCGGTGAAGTAGACGCCGCGAAGCCGCGGAGCGAGACCGGGGAGCGGTGCAAAGAGGTCGTCGGCGAGGGCGGTGAGGCGCTCGCAGGCGCGGCTGAACTGCTCCGCGAAGGTGAACAGTCGGGCGCGGCGCTCGGGGTCCGGATCGGTGGCGAGGCGGGTGAGTCGTCGGGTCGCGACCCAGTCGGTCCAGCGGCGGAGCAGGCGCGGCAGGTCGTCGCGCGCGGCGAGCTCGAAGCCCCATGGGGCGTCGCCGGGGTCGATCTCGAGGTGACCGGCGAGGCGGTCGAGCTTGGTACACACGAGGTACACCGGGACGTCGACCGCGAGGTTCGCGAGGCTGGTCACGAGCTGGCGACGCAGCGTGGTGGCGAGGACCGGGAGGTCGCCGACGAGCAGCTCCGGGAGCGCGAGCGTGAGGAGGATTGCGTCGATCGGCTGGCGACCACGCAGCCGACGCAGCGGGGTGAGATCGCAGGCGTTGCCCGGGTGCTCGAGCAGGAGCTCGCGACCGGGCTGGGAGAGCTGGAACGTGGGGAGCTCGGGGGTCGAGGTGGCCTCGCCGATGAGCTCGCGCCGGGCGCTGGTCGCGGCGAGCAGGGCGGTCTTGCCGTGGCGGGGCGCGCCGAGGCACAGCCAGATGTGGGTCGGGCGCAGCTTGCGGGCGGCGGCGCAGGTGCGCAGGAGGGTGCGGCGGCGTCGAGCGTCGCGCTCGCGCTGCGGGTCGGGGAGCGGGGCGCGCTGGCGACGGCGCCGCAGGTAGAGCACGAGGCCGATCGCGATGAGGAGGGTCGCGGTGGCGAGGCCCGCGATCGGGGCGAGCGCGGTGAACCTGTCTCGTGGGACATATGGAGCGACGGCCCAGGCGAGGGCGAGCGCGGCCAGCAGCCAGGGGGCGAGGGTGCGGAGGCGAGGCATGCGGGGGCTCAGGGTTGATGGGCGGTGAGGTGGGCGGCGAGGAGTTCGGCGTGGTGATGGAGGCGGGCTCGGAGGCCGGCGATCAGGAGGGTCGTGAACACGACCAGCAGGGCGGCGATCAGCAGCGGGAAGCGAGATGGCCCCGGGGGCATGTCCAGAGGGACAGGTAGATCGGCGGGCGGCGGGCGCGGGGCGAGCAGGGGGCGCAGGCGGAGGTGGAGGCGGCGGAGCTGATGCTGGAGGTCGGACTCGGCGGCGGTGACGTCGGCGCCGTAGCGGCCGCGGAGGCCGAGGAGCAGGCACAGGGCGTGGACCTGGAGGACGGCGAGGTCGGCGGGGGTGGGCGCCGGGAGGGCGAGGCGCTGCTCGAGGGCGATGAAGAACTCCTGGCCGACGTTGGCGCTGCGCGGGAGGCCGCTGCGTTCGGCCAGGAGGTCGCGCCAGCGCTCGCTGCCGGGCTGGTCGGCGGCGCACTCGGCGAGGAGCGCGACGAGGGCGAAGCGGAGGGCGACGATGTGTCGATCGGTGAGGCCGAGCGCGCGGGCCTCGTCGTCGAGGCGGAGCTCGGCGAGGGCGTGGAGGACGGCCTGGAGGGCGGGTTCGGCGAGGGGCTCGCCCCAGGAGTGCAGCTCGGCGCGCTGGAGGAGGAGGGCGTGGTGGAAGCAGGGTGCGGTGCGGCAGCTCGCCCAGGCCGCGGCGCGCTCGGGGTTGGGAGAGGACATGGCTAGGCCGCGGGTCGGGGTTGGTGGAGGACGTGGCTAGGCCGCGGGTCGGGGTTGGGGGAGGACGTGGCTAGGCCTCGGCGGAGGGGATCGCCAGGAGCGAGACGCGGGTGCGTTCGGGGCCGTGGGGGCGAGGCAGGTAGACCGCGACGTTGCGCTCGCGGAGGACCTCGAGCCAGCTGGGGTCGTCGGCGGTGACGGTGAAGTAGGTGTGGCGCGGGAGGACGGGGAGCTCGACGGGCGGGTGCGCGATGTGGCGGATCGGCGCGCCGAGGACGTTGTTGCGGACGATCAGGCTGATCCTTCGCCAGGCGGCGATGCGGGTCAGCGCGGGCAGGTCGCCGGCGAGCGCGGCGGGGTCGGCCTCGGACTCGACGGCGAGCACGAAGCTGGCGCCGCGCAGCAGGCGATCGTCGCGTAGCTCACCGATCCACAGGCCGTCGGGGCGGGCCTCGAGCGGGACGCGGAGGAAGCGGTCGGGGAGGGTGTCGACGACCCGCTGGCCGAGCTCGTGCAGCAGCGGGCCGAAGCAGGAGCGCAGGTCGCGGAAGTTGAAGGCCGCCGGCTCGGTGAGCTCGGTGGGCTCGGTCGTGGTCGCTGCCGTCGTGGCGAAGCTGCGCAGCTCGCCGAGCAGGCGCAGGAGCTGTCGATAGAGATCGAGCGGCGAGGTCTCGGGGGCGTCGACGAGGTGACGCAGCGGTGGGAGCGCGCCGCTGAGGCTGTGAAACAGCAGGGCGCGGCCGAGGTCGTGCTGGCGGCGGTGGTCGTCGGCGAGGGCGCGGCGGCGGGCGGCGACCTGGGCGGTGAGGTCGTTGAGGGCGCCGCGCAACCATGAGGAGCCGGTGAGGGCGACGATCGGCGGGATGAAGGTGTCGTCGAGGATGAAGGCGCCGCCGGGGTCGCGCAGGAGCTCGGCGATGGGGAGGGCGACGTGGTCGGTCTGGGACTCGTCACCGAGGCGCAGGGCGAGGTTGAGCTCGCCGAGCTCGATGTCGCGGGAGCTTCGACCGAGGGTGAGGTCGAAGATCGCCCGGGTCACGCTGCGGTAGCGGTAGCGGGCGCCGGGCTCGGCGGCGACGTTGGCGACGCCGGGGCGCATGCTGGGGGCGACGAGGTGGACGGTGAGGCGCTCGGCGTGGGCCGGGAAGTGCGGGGCGATCGCCCGCGCGGGTGGTCGTTGTGGGCTGTCGTCGTCGAGGTCGACCGCGGTGCCGTCCGGGAGCACGGCGCGCAGGTGGGACAGGGCGAGCTGCCCGGCCTGCAGCGCGGCGGCGTCGAAGCGCAGCGCGAGCACACCCCACGGGTGCGGGGCGATCGCGCCGAGCCGCGCGGCCAGGTGCTGTTCGTGATAGTGATCCTGCTGCTGCATGTGCTGGGGGCACAGCAAGGTGCCCTCGGTCCACAGGGGTCGGTACAACATGCGGAGGTCCTTCGGGCCGATGCGGCTCGCGCGAGGGGGCTGAATCGACGGTAATTCGGCGCGACAGAGGCTCGCGCGAGGGGGATTTGCGCTGCGCTGATTCGGCGCGGCGCGGCGGGGTCAGGGCGAGGGGATTCGCGTGACGGTGATTCGCGCGACGGTGTCAGCGTGACGGTGATTCGCGCGACGGTGTCAGCGTGACGGTGATTCGCGTGACGGTGATTCGCGCGACAGGGCGAGCGCGGTCGGGGCGGGGCGTGGGGTGGCCGCGGGGACAGGCCGGCCGGGGACCGGGCAGAGGGTGGCGAAGGCGGTCGGGTCGAAGCCGGGGGGCGGGAACTCGCCGCCGTCGAGCTCGCTGCGCTCGAGGCCGAGGTAGAAGCAGGGGTCGGCGGAGCGGGTGTCCGGGACGGGGAATATCAGCAGGGCGGCGTCGCCGAGGGGCTCGCGGAAGTGAGCGACGGCGACGAGGTGCGTGGCCTCGGGGCCGAGGGGGACGACGAGGCGGGCGCGGGTGTCGGGGAAGGCGGTGTAGTCGCGCTTGCTGACGAGCAGCTCGCCGAAGGCCGCGTCGCCGCGGGCCTCGAGGATGGCGAGGTCGAAGGGCTCGTGGTCAGGGGCCTCGGGGTCGCCGCGCAGTTGATAGATGGTCAGCGCGGTCGGCCAGGGCTCGCCGTGATGGCCGGGGTTGATCACCGGCGCGGCCTGGATCAGCAATTGAACGGCGCTGCGGGGCGGCGCCGGCGGAGCGGCGCTGTGCGGGCGACAGGCCAGCACGCAGGGCAAGAGACCCGCCCCACTCAGCAGCCACACCATCATGGCGAGGGCCGCGTGAACGGGGCGGGGCGGCGACCGTCGCCGCACATTCGTGTGCGCCGTGACCTCGTGGTGAGGCTGCGATTTCGCCCCACGATACCGAATCGGTGGTCGCGCAGGCAATGGCCAGGGTGACTGATCATTTTGTAATATGAACTGTGTTAATTTCATCGCTCGGTCTGCTGGGTGAGGAGGTTTTGCCAGGGGTCGGCGGTGGTGACGAAGGTGAGGTCCTGGAACTCGAGGGCGCGGGCGTCGAGGAGGGAGAGGTGGTCGCTGCAGGTGGCGTCGGGGAGGCAATCGCGGATGCGGATCGCCGCGTGCAGGGCGGGGACTGGGCCGCGGAGGTCGAGGCGGCGATGGATCTCGAGGCGGCGGGTGTAGCCCTCGGGGCGGGGGAGGTCGCGGCGCTCGTCGAGGCGCAGGCGGGCGGGGCGGACGGGCGAATCGCCCTCGAGCAGGTCGGCGTCCAGGAAGCGCTGGGCCACCAGCGCGAGCAGGACGGCCTCTCGCGGGCAGGGCTCGGCGGGTCCTTCGGGTGATGACGGGCAGGCCTCGCCCTCGGCGACCAGCAACGACTGCCCGGCGGGGAGGCGCTCGAGGTGGAGGCGGACGCGGCGGGCGGGGGCGCGTAAGCTGCCGACGCCGCGAAATTCGAGGCCTTGCTCGATCCAGTGGACGAGCACCACCGGGCCGACTGCGGTGCCGTCGGGGTAATCCAGGGCGCGCGCCCAGACCAGCAGGGCGCCGTCGTGAGATGTCCCGAAAGATAGGTCGTCCGCGGTGCGCGGACGGTTCGGCAGGGGGTGACGGTCATCGGAGGTGAGCAGCGGACGCTGGCTGCAGTCGCGAGGGTCGTCCGGAGCGAGGCCGGTGTTGCGGTCGAAGTCGGCGATGAGCAGGCGAAACCACAGGTCCGGGGGGAGCACCCGCGAGTCGGCCTCGACCGCCCGGGCGGCGGTCACGAGCGCCGGGCAGATCGGGAGGTCGAGCGCGGGGGCCGGACGGCAAGCGGCGAGGGCGAGGGCGAGGCAGGCGGGGCGGTGCATGGCCGTGGCGATCTCGGGCGGGTCATGCGGCGACGTGGGCGAGCCCCTGGTGCTGCAGCTCGTCGACGTAGGCGTCGCGGAAGCGCTGGCGCAGGGTGCTGGCGGTGCGGCCGCCGTCGCCGAGGCACGCCGTGTAGCGGTCGAGGAAGCCGCGCCACAGCGCGCGGCTGCGGAACGGGCCGCTCGCCGCGACGAGCTGCTCGATCGCGGGTGGGGCGAGCTCGGCGGCGATGTGCCGGGTCGCCGCGAGGGTCGCGGTGACGTGGGCGCGCGCGTGGGCGACGAGCACAGCGAGGGCGTCGAGGAGCTCGTGGTTGTGGTCGGGCTCGGGGCTGCGCCAGGTGAGGAGGCGGGCGAGGAGCTCGTCCGCGGTTGTCATGGTGAGCAGGGGGTTGGTCGCGTCGGCGGGGGTCAGGCCGAGGTCGCGGGCCTGACGCAGGCGCAGGTGTTGGAGGGCGCCGGTGCCGGCGGCGAGGGTCTGGAGGGTGAGGACCACGCGGGCCACGAAGTGGCGGGCCTCGTCGATGCTGGCGGGCGGGCGCTGGCCGGGTAGCAGGGTCTGTGCGGCCTCGGCGATGAGTGCGAGCTCGCGCGCGGGCCTGGGGGCGGCCGCGGCGTGGGTGTGTGGGGGCGGAGCGGACGAGCTCGTGTGGCGCGGCGGCGCAGCGGCGAGTGACGGGGCTGTGGGTGCAGTGGTGAGAGGCGGGGCAGGCGGGAGGGACAGGTGTGGATGCGGGGCGGTGAGAGTTGGGGCAGGCGGGAGGGACAGGTGTGGATGCGGCGCGGTGAGAGTTGGAGCTGGCGGGAGGGACAGGTGTGGTGAGGGCGAGCCGTTGGGCGGGGCCTGGTGGGCTTCGGGAGGTCCGAGCAGCAGGAGATGGCTCAGATCTCGGGGGGCGAATTCGGCGAGGACGCGCCGGGCGGCCGGGGCATCGCCGGTGGTGTGGAGGCTGTGGACGAGGTCGGCGAGGGCGGCCTCGAAGGTCTGGCGGGCGGCGGCGTAGGGGGTGTGGAGGGCGTGGAGCTGGCGGATGCGGGTGTGGAGTTGCTCGAGGCCGGCGGGGCCGGGCTCAGGGAGGGCGCCGCTGGCGGTTTGGCGGTCGCGGTCGGGGTGGTGAAGGATCTCGAGGTCGTAGGGGCCGAGCGAGATGCGGATGTGGTGGGGGATCGCCAGCGTCGTGTGTGGGGCGAGGCGGCGGCCGGCGACGCGGAGGCCGTTGGTGCCGCCGAGGTCGTGGAGCTGGACGCCGGCGTCGTCGAGCTCGAGCCGCGCGTGCTCGGCGGAGACGTAGGGGTCGGCGAGCTGGAGCTCGTTGCCGGGCTCGCGGCCGATCCGCACCGGGCCGGTCATGAAGCGGTGTTCGGAGGCGACGCCGTTGCGGCGGTCGGTGACGCGGATCTGGAGGCGGGGCTTTGGCATGGTCAGGCCGTGAGTGGGATGGTGAGGCGGTGCGAGCGGCGAGCGGCGGGGTCCGGGGTCAGGAACAGGTCGCGGCCGAGGGTCTGCTGGCCTAAGCGACAGGGTGGAAGGGACAGGTCGTCGAGCTCGATGATCAGGTCGAGCGCGATCGGGTCGGGGATGAAGATGGCGAGCAAGGCGCACAGGCGCGCGTGCAGCGGGCCGCCCGGGCGTAGCGCGGGCAGGGCGGTCGCGGGCAGCGGGCCGAGGTGCAGGCGCGCGGCGGCGGAGGGCAGGCGGAGGGCGGTGCCGAGGGCAGCTGTGTCGCCGAGGCGCGCAGCGGGGCCGCCGAGGCGGCTGTGGTGCTCGTCGGCGAGCGGGGTCCAGGCGTCGCCGGTGAGCTCGCAGCGCAGGGCCGAGGCGTCGGCGTGGTCGGGGCACAGCGCGGGCAGCAGGCGGTGAAGCGCGAGGGCGAGGGCGCGGGGCGAGCGCTCGGCGGAGGCCAGCACGGGCGCGAGGCGGAGGGCCTCGAGCGGGGTCAGCGAGCTGGTGCTGAGGCCGACCAGGGCGATGATGCGGCGCGTCCACGGGTCGCCGGCGGTGCGGGTGTCGAGGTTGCGGGTGTCGAGGTTGTGGGTGTCGAGGTTGTGGGTGTCGAGGTTGTGGGTGTCGAGGTTGTGGGTGTCGAGGTTGTGGGTGTCGAGGTTGTGGGTGTCGAG
>Ga0075152_10000329_pt1 | contig 36058 bp, 34 predicted proteins | sample JI61114C2DNA_FD_70964 | JGI IMG/M metagenome (GOLD analysis project Ga0075152, IMG submission 70964) | Wastewater effluent complex algal communities from Wisconsin, to seasonally profile nutrient transformation and Carbon sequestration -... | ecosystem: Engineered > WWTP > Effluent > Algae...
CCGCTCGTGTTCCCATTGACCGGCCTCGGCGAGACGCTGCTGGCCCAGGGCCAGCCCCACGCGGCCCAGGACCGGCTCGAGCGCGCCCTCGCCCTCGGCGATCCCGGCAGCCCCGCCGTCCTCGCCCGCGCCCGCCTCGCCCTCGCCCGCGCCCTCGCCCCCGAGGCCCACGCGCGAGCCTCGGCGCTCGCGACCCAGGCCCGCGACGCCTTCGCGGCCGGCGGCCCGACCCTCGCGCGTGAGCTCGCCGCCGCCGAGGCCTGGCTGCGCGAGCACCCCGGCGCGCCCGCTCCCCGCGGCCCCGACCCGCGATAGTCACCCTTCATCGTCCTCGAAGGCCTCGTAATCAGGCTCCCAGGTGTCGTCCTCGGCCGCATTGTAGGCGCCGAAGCGCGGGTCTCCGTGGTCCTCGGCCCCGACCCGGGAGGGTCCGCGCACCTGGATCCAGGCGGTATCGTGGTGGCCACAGACGGTGACCGCGCTCGCACCGGTCTCCCAGGTCGCCTCGTCGACGTCGACCGCGAGCGGGCAACCGATCGCATCGAGGAGGGCCCGGGCGTGCGCGTGGGGCACCTCGTCGAAGATCACCTCGGGCGCGCTCGGCTCGACATACGCGCCGATCCCGGCGAGCTCCGGCTGGGTGCCAGCGAAGAGATCGTCGACGAAGAAGATCCGCTGAAAGGCGTAGATGTTCTCGCAGATCCCGTAGGAGGCGTCGGGGTAGCACGCAGCCACGTCGCGCCGGTGATCGCCCCAGCGCACGAGGCCGAGGCCGAGTCCCAGATCGGTGGTCACTTCACGCTTGCTCATGGGCCGCGACGGTACGCCGCGGCGCGCCCTCGATCCAGTCGCGTTGCGCGACCTCCATGGATCTCAGCGCGTCACGGCGGCGATCACCGCCGACAACTCGGCCCGCGCGGCGCCTCCCTGGGCGCGACCTCGGTGCCAAGCGCGAAGCTCGCGGTGATCTGCGAGCCCCGCTCGGCCGGAGGGAAGCGCCAGGCGCGGGCGACTTCGAGGACACAGGCCGCCACGCCCCCGAGCGCAGGGGCCTCGGCCTCGGCCGCGCTCACGCGCCCGCGCTCGTCGATCTCGAGGTGAAGACGCAGGTCCCCGGCGAGCCCGGGGTCTGCCTCCATCGCCGCGGCATGACAGGCGCGTATGCCCGTCGCCCGCGCATCGAGGATGCGCCGCGCGTCGGCGCCGATGAGCGGACCCACCGCGGCGATCGAACGCAGCCGCACGAGCGAGCGCCGACCACCACGCTCGTACGAGGGCGGCGGTGGGACCCGCGAAGAGAGCGGGCAGCCGAGCCCGCCGCCGCCGAACTCCGTGGCACTCTCACCGCCCCAGACGTCCATCCGGTCCTGCGAGACGGACGGCGGCTCGACGAAGACCCGTCGATCGGCCGAGCGCGCCGCGCGGGGCTCGGCCGCGACCGACGCGACCTCGGCGTCTACCGTATGCCCGGCGATATCGCTGGCCAGCGCGGGCTCGTCGACCGCGGGCTCGGGCCTCTCACTCGCGGGCGCATCAGCGATCGCAGGGGCGCGGCTCGCAGCGGGTCGACCGCACGCGACCAGCGCCGCGAGGATGAGCGCTCCGCTCACTCGCACGTCTGCCCCCCGGGGCATGCCGACCAAGAATGGCATGATAGGGCCGCGGTCAAGCCTCGCAGGCCGCCGGGGCCGGCTTGGTGCAGCCGTCGAACCAGTTTGAGCGCGACGTACATGCATTGTCGAAGGCCGCCAGGCACCCTTCATAATATGCGGGCGCCTTGAGGATGCAAAGCTGGCTGTCCGCGAAGGACGCGAGCTCGGCGTTGATGCCGTCCAGATCGACGCCGCCCTCGAAGACCTCGACATAGGGCTCGACGATCGCGCTCCCGTCGTCGCGGATCATGATCAGCGCGCCGTAGCACATGCCCTCGCAGCCGTCGTTGTAGTGCAGCCGCAGCGGCGCGGCCTTGGCGAGTTGCTCCAGCGCGCAGGTCTGGCTGGCGGTGTACGCGGTCGGTATCGGCACGCCGGGCCCCTCGGCGTTGGCGAGCACCGTCCCGCAGGGGCTCGCCGCGCCGCACTCGAGCAGGTTCACCGGCGGGCCGGCCTCCGATGTACTCCCGCCCGTCGTGCCGATAGTGCCGATAGTGCCGGTCATATCCCCCGCCGACGACCCTTCCTCCGGGCCGCAGGCGCAGAGCACGAGCATCGCGAAGCGCGAGAGCGAGCGATCCATACCGCCAGGGTAACACGCCGCGGGCCCGATCACCCCCACGCGCCGACCTTGGCCCGCTTCGCCTGCACCGATGCGCTCGCGTTCACGGCCGCATGCTCGAGCTATAATACGACCCAAATCTAACGCCCGACGAGCGACTCGACGCAGGTCTTCCACGCCGGGTCTGTCCACGCTCAAGCCCCTATCGCCGGCGAGGCGCCGCCAGTGCGCATGCTCACAATTCAGGCCGCGCGGGGCCAATGCCTCCGCGACCGATGATCGGCGAAGCGTCGGACCATTGAAAACGGCTTAACCGCCCTCGCTGTTCGCGCTATGGTCTCCGAACCATTCGCCCCTGAGAACGATCATGCTCGAGTCACTCACCATCAAAGGCTTCCGTGGCCACAAGGAGTGCTCGTTCGAGAGGCTCGCGCGCGTAAACCTCTTGGTGGGACCAAACAATGCCGGCAAGACCGCCGTCCTCGACGCGGTAGAGCTCCTCGTGCGAGATGGGCACCCACGCACCATCGCCTCGCTCGCAAGTCGCCGAGCTGGTGAGTACGCCAACGCGTTCGACTACCGCGAAGGTGACTCGCTTCCGCCTGCGGTGCGCTACCTGTTCCATGGATATGGAGACTCCGGGAAGGCGTCGCTGGAGCTCATCTCGACGGGTAAACCAGCCAGAGTGCTGACAATGTCCTGGGAGGACCGCTCGGAGGACGGGGTCTACCCGCAGGCTGCCGCGATCCAGATCCTGCGCAACGGGAAGAGCAAGGAAACCTTGGGGGTCGGCACACACACCGTCGCGCCGAGCTCGATGATGCGCGGCCGTGAGCGGGTGCAATTCGTCAGCCCGCTCGGAGCGACTGCAGCCTCGCTCCGGCCGCTCTGGAGCTCAATCGTCGGCAATCCGGACGAAGATCAAGTGCTGGCGGCGCTGCAGATCCTCGACGATCGACTCGACCGCGTGGTGTTCTCGACGGACATCGATGAGGATCCTTCGCCCAAGATCTTCGTTCGGTTGAAAGGGGTCCGCGAGCGCGTCCCGCTCTCCAGCCTCGGCGATGGGATGCGGCGAATGCTCGGAATCGCGATTCGGGCCGTCAAGGCGCGAGACGGCTGGCTGGTGCTGGATGAAGTGGACAGCGGCCTGCACTTCTCGGCGATGCAGCGGCTCTGGCGCTGGCTCATCACCTACGCGCGGGAGTCGAATACGCAGGTCTTCGCTACGACCCACAGCTCCGATTGCGTCAACGCGCTGGGCTGGCTGCACCGCGCTGATCCCACGATCACCGAATCCGCGGGGCTCTTTCGCCTCGAGCCGGGCGAGGTGGAGGCGACGAGGTACACGGCCGGCGAGCTGCAGGTGGTGGCCGAGAACGGGCTGGAGGTGCGGGCGTGAGCGGCGCAGGCAGCCCCCGGAAGGACCGAAAGCGTTGGCTCATCGTCGAGGGGAGTGATGACCTGTTTGTCACCGTGGAGCTACTCGGACGGCACGGTGCATTCTGGGGCGACGCAACCCGCGAAGCTTCGGCCGACCTCCCGCATATCTTCAACGCCGGGAGCATCGACAACCTCCGCGAGACGGCCGCGGTCGAGGCGAAGGGACGTCATCGCCTTGGGGTGATCCTCGACGCGGATGTCGACGCGGAAAGGGCTTGGTCGAAGCTTCGGCGCCGGCTCTGCGGGATCGCCGATCCACCGGCATGGCTGTCACGAATCGTCGATAAGCTACCCGAGGCCCTTCCCAGAGAGGGTATTGTATCCGAGGAGGGCGAGCGTGCGCTGGGCGTTTGGGTCATGCCTGACAATGGTGCCCGGGGGGCCTTGGAGGATTTCCTGGTCGCCCTCGTACCTCCTGGAAACGTCCACTGGGGCCCTGCTTGCGAGGGCGTCGCCGCGGCCATCACGCGCGGTGTTCGCTTCCCCGAGCACCACCGCGCCAAAGCCGAGATCCACACCTGGCTCGCGTGGCAAAGAGAGCCGGGGGTGCCCTTCGGTCGCGCGATGAAGAGCGCCTATTTCCTGCACGACGCTGCCGGCGCAATGGCGTTCATTGCGTGGTTTCGCCGCATGTTCCCGGGCGAGAGCGAAGCCACGGGTGAGAAGCCGAGTCCGGCGCAACCCGAGGGCTGATACTCAAGTACGATATACGCGGGCCATGCGGCGCCAGTCGACGAGCGGCACGGGTTTGGCGGCGAGGGACATCTCGACCTGCGTGCGGTCGCCCGCGAGGTCGCCACCGATCTCGAAGGGGACGGGGCGGTCGAACTCGAAGCGGCAGCGGGTGACGAAGAAGTGGTGGTCGTCGGGGAGCGGATGGACGCCGCGCCACAGCCTCGGCATGCGGACGGTGGCGCTGAAGGCCGAGGCCGCGTAGATGCGGACGCACATGCGTCCGGGCACGAGGTGGGCGAAGGGGAAGGCGCGGAAGCCGAGGCCCAGCTCCTCGGTGGTGGCCGCGCCGCCGACGCTGAGGGGGCCCTCGTAGAGCACGGCTCCGGTGCCGCCGCCGGGCACTGGCACTGCGCGGCCCTGGGCGTCGGCGCGCATGGCGGAGGCGCCGAGGTTGACGAGGCGGACGATGGGCGGGGTATAGCGGCCGAGGTGGCGGGGGATGGTGCGTGTGAACAGGCTGCGCAGATAGCCGCCGGTGGCGCCGAGGCGATTGAGGAGGGCGGGTGCGTCGGCGGAGGAGCGCTTGTAGTCGCTGAGGATCTCGGCGTCCCAGCCGGTGCCGGCGAAGGGGGTGAGGCGGCCCTCGGTCTCGACGAGGTTGAAGCGGCGCAGGGGTGGTGGTCCGAAGGTTCGCAGCGTGGACAGGCCGCGGAGGGCGGCGCGCGTGCCGACCGCGCCGGTGGCGCGGGCCCAGCCGTTGCCGGTGCCGAGCGGCAGCAGGCCGAAGGCGGGCACGTGCAGGCCCTGGTCGCGGATCTCGTTGAGGAGGGCCACCGCGGTGCCATCGCCGCCGCCGGAGAGCAGGAGCTCGGGGCAGTGGGTGCTGAGGTCGTCGCGGACCCACGCGCGGGCGTCGTCGAGGCTGCGGGTCACGGCGACGCGCGCGTCCGGGAGGATGGTCCGGATGCGGGCGCCGATCGCCTCCGAGCCGTGGCGCGAGTGCACGTTGACGAGGATCGCGACCTGCATGGCGGGGACTGTAGCGGACCCGCCGCCGCCGCTTCGTCAGCGTTTGGTCATCGTCGGTCCGGCTCAGAAGGCGTCGAGTCCGCTGGTGTGGCGGGCCTCGAGCGTGTCGGCGTGCAGCGCCATCGCGTGCAGGGGCAGCTCGAACTCCTCGTTGTCGAGGGTCCGCAGCAGCGCCTTGTGGACCAGGTAGTAGATGCCGTCATGCAGCGCCAGGGCGCCGATATGGCAGGTGCTGTTGTGCTTCAGCGCGGCGCGCGGGTCGAGCGCTGCCTCACCACAGACCGGGGTACGGATCTCGATGAAGTCGCGGTCGAGGGCCCGGAAGTGGGCGACGACCACCTGCTGCGTGCGCCCGCCGGGGATGCCGAAGACCAGCGCGAAGCGCTCCGGCTCGTCGATGGCGAGCCGGTACTTGTCGCGCACATACCCCTTGAGCTCGTCCCAGGTCGACATCACTGTCACGTTAGGTCGGGAGCGCCGCCGGGGTCAACCGTGGGTGGATCCGCGCCGGCGCGCTCGGCGGACGGAAAGCGGGCGGGCGGACGCGGGCGGACGCGGGCGGGCGGGCGGACGCGGGCGGACGGCGGAGACGCGGGCGGACCGCTGTTTTTGCAGGCGTGTGATTTGACGCCGCGCGGGGGCGGTTGACGGCGTTATGACCCAGGGCGACCCTGCCCCCGAATGGGTCTCGCTACAACTCTGCTTCACGTGCTGTGCACCGCGGTCGCCGCCGCGTTCTTGATCTCCTTCGCCGAGTTTGCGATCCACCGCCACCTGATGCATCGGCAGCGGCTGCCCGCGTGGGTGTACCGGGTGCTGCCGGACCTGCGCCTGCAGTTCAAGAACCACGCGGTGCTGCACCACGGGACCTACTACCGCGAATTTGACCACGAGCCCGACCCGGCCGGCAAGACCTTCAACGTCCGGATCCTGTGGGGCGACACGCTGCGGCTGATCGTCACCTTCTCGCCGGTGCTGGTCGGCCTGTGGTTCCTGGTGTCGAGCGCCTCGTCGCTGACCTTCCTCTCGATGATCGTGCTGCACAACCTCGCCTGGGGCGTGGTCCACATGCAGATGCACGTGCCCCAGGAGGACTGCTGGTTCGCGAACTCGGGCTACTTTCGCTTCATCTCGCGCCACCATTTTATGCACCACCGCCAGACCGGCAAGAACTACAACGTGGTGCTCCCCTTCGCCGACTTCGTGCTCGGTCGCGTCGCCCAGCGGCGGCCCTCGGACGTCCGCGAGCTGCTGCGCCTCGGCCACCTCTCGCCGCGCCGCGCCGCCAGCGTGGCCCGGATCCGCAGGATGCGCGCCGATCACCTCGCCGCGCGCAACCGCCAGGCCTCCGCGTCCGCGGTGACGGCTCAGCCCCCGGTCTCCGCGGCCGAGGCCGAGGCGCTGTTCGCCAACGACCTCATGCGCGACGTCGTCGACGGGACCTGAGGGCTCAGCGCTCCTCGGCCGGCCAGCGCTTGACCAGCTTGCCGTTGGGACGCCCGCCGGTGTGCGCCTCGAGGTAGGCGCGGCGGTGCTGCATCGTCTTGCCCGGGTTGGCGTTGGCGATGAAGCGGCTCTCGCCCATCGACCACGGCTCGCGATAGGCGCCGGCTGCGAGGTCGACGTCGCGGAGGTAGGCGCGGGCCCCCTCGGCGCTGAGCTCGCGACGGACGGCGCGATTGACGGCGCCCTGGACGAGGTCCCAGACCGCCTCGGGGAGGGCCCCCTCGGCGACGAGGGTGGCATGCGCCGCGGCGATCTCGGGGTCGGCGCGCAGGCTCGCGGGCAGCGCGAGCAGCTGGGCATGCAGGACCTCGGGGAAGGGCGCGACCGCGGTGGCGGTGTGGCGCTCGACGGTCTGATAGGGGCAGCGGATCTCGACCACCCGCGGCTTGGTCGGGCCGGAGCAGCCGTCGTGGTGATAGTACTCGCCCTGGCTGAGCTTCCCGCGGCTCGAGCGCCCGCGGACATCGCGGTGCGCCGCGTCGTCGCCACCGACCTGCTTGCACACGACCAGGCCCGCGCGGTCGACCAGCGCGAGGAAGGCCTCGCGGTGGTCGTCGCTCAGCAGGACCTCGTTGGTGTAGTCGGCCGGGGCCAGCACGCCCGGGTCCTGGTTCACCAGGCCCTCGATCACCACGCCGAGGCCCGAGCGCTGGGCGAATCGCGCGCGCCATGGACCGAGGAGGAGGGCTTCGGGCTCGAGACTCGGGGGCATGTGCGGCGCGCAAGGTAACACCTCGACCGGCGCGCGGCGATCCCCACGAGCGAGGGGTCGACGCGCGCCAGCGACGGTGAATTCCCGGGTCGCGGCGGAATCAAGAGCTTCGTTCGCTTTGCCATCACAACCGATCGCGGCGGCCGACAATCCTCGCACATCGCCTGCAAGCAGCTTTTCCAGGGCTGCCGCAGCTCAACCAGAACCGCGGCCCGCGACCTCCGAAGCGACGGCAGCCGCGCGTGCACCGCGGCCGAGGGGCCATCACGCTGCGTTCGCCGGATTGCGTCCCTTCATGTCCATCAAGTTGTAACAATCATCGTTCGTGGGACACAGGTGGAGTACGTCCGAGTCGGTCGGCGTCGCGGGCAAAAATGCCCATGGGAGCTGAGGTGTCATGTCCGAGACGTCGGCGACAATGATCGAGAGGCGCGAGTACAAGTATCTGATCGACCGCGAGACCGCCGCGGGCATCCGCGCGGCGATCCGGCCGTTCTGCGCGCTCGACGGCTTCGCGGCGAAGTCGCCGAACCGGACCTACACCGTCGACACGCTGTACCTCGACACGCCCGACCTCTCGCTGTTCTGGGCCAACGACCACGAGCAGGTCGACCGCGTCAAGATGCGGGTCCGCGGCTACGCGGAGGCGCCGACGGCCCCGGTCTTCCTCGAGGTGAAGCGCCGCATCAACGACGTGATCGCCAAGAGCCGCGGCAAGGTGCCCCGCGCGCAGTGGGCCCGCCTGCTCGGCGACCCCTCGGCCAGCATCCCCGAGTCGATCACCGGCAAGGACCGGGGCGCCGTCGAGCGCTTCATGTCCATCGCCCGCACCATGCAGATCCAACCCTTCACCCTGGTCCGCTACCAACGCGAGCCCTACTTCAGCACCATCGACGACTACGCCCGCGTCACCTTCGACACCCACATCCGCGCCCACAAGCTCGACAGCCTGACCTTCGAGCCAGACGGCCGCTGCTGGCGCGCCCTCGACGATGTCGTCACCCAGCGCGTCGCCCAGTCGATGGTCGTGCTGGAGCTCAAGTTCACGAGCATGGTGCCCCTGTGGATGGTGAACCTCGCCCGCAGCTTCGGCCTGGTCCGCTGCGGCTACTCGAAGTACGGCAATTCGATCCGGGCGTTTTATCAGCCCGTCGACACCCGCACCGCCTGCGCGGGAGGTTGGCGGTGAACGAGCTCCTGTCACTGGGCACCGCGGCGACGGCAACCGCGGAGATGGCCGCGCTCTCGCTGCTGCTCGCCTTCGGCCTCGCCCAGGCGGTCGCCGCCGTCTACGTCTGGACCTTCCGCGGGATGTCGTACTCGCAGGGGCTCGTGCACGCGATCGTGATCGGCAGCATCATCGCGTGCATGCTCATGCTCGCGGTCGGTGACAGCATCGCGGCCGGCCTCGGCATCGCCGGCGGCCTGTCGATCGTCCGCTTTCGCACCGCCCTGCGCGACCCGCGAGACATGATGTTCGTGTTCGCCGCGCTCGGCTCGGGCATCGCCTCGGGCCTCGGCGGCCACCGCGTGGCGATCTTCGGCACCGGCATGTTCTGCCTCGCCGTCTTCACCCTCACCCTCACCGAGTTCGGCAGCCAGCGCCGCTTCGACGGCCTGCTGCGCTTCCAGCTCCCGGTCGCCTCCGACGAGGCCGGCGTCATGGCCCTGCTGCGCAAGCACACCCGCTTCGTCGCCCTCGTCACCCTGCGCGAGGTGGCCCAGGGCCAGGCCATGGAGCACGCCTATCAGGTCCGCCTCGGCGACCCGAAGGACCGCGCCACCCTGGTCCGCGAGCTCGAGCGCCTGCCCGGCATCCAGGACGTCTCATTGCTGCTCCAAGAGCCGACGGTGGAGCTGTAGATGACCCGATTTCTCCGCGTTCGCGTCCTCCCCTGGGCGGTGTGGCTGGGCACGATGGGCGCCACGGTCTGGCTGTGGCCGGGGGTCCACGGCGGCTCGGCCCGGGGCTTCGTCGAGGCGATCGACCACGCCGTCGCGGCCGCACAGACCGCGCGCATCGAGTCGGTGCTGGTGAGCGCCGGTCAGCGGGTGCGCGCCGGCCAGGTGGTCGCCACGCTCGACGCGAAGGAGCTCGGCGCGGAGCTCGAGATCCTCGCCGCCGAGCGCAGGCGCGTCGAGGCGGAGCTCGGCGCCGTCACCTCGGACACCGAGCTGCGCATCGGCGACACCAGCCGCCAGATCGCCGAGTCGCTCGAGGCCAATGAGCGCACCCTGCAGACCACCCGCGCCGCGCGGGCCGTCCACGCCGCCGAATTCACCGCCCTCAGCCGCCAGCTCGCGGTCCTGCAGGGCCTCGTCGACAAGCGCATGGCCGACCGCCGCGAGCTCGACGACGTCGCCGTCAAGCACGCCGGGCTCAAGAAGGAGCTGCAGGTCGCCGACGCCCTGATCGCCCAGCTGGTCGCCCAGATCGCGGCCGCCCGCGGTCGCCGCGAGGCGGTCCCCACCGACGCCACCGAACGCGCCACCGAGCCGCTGCGCGCCGAGCTGGCCGTGCTCCGTCGCCAGGAGCAGCTGCTGATGCTGCGCAAGGAGGCCCTCACCCTCCGCGCCACCGGCGACGGCGAGGTCACCGTCGTCCACCTGCGGCCCGGCGAGGTCGCCCTCGCCGGCGCCACCATCGTCACCATCGCCACCAGCACGCCCGCGCCCGGCCAGCCGCGCGTGTTCGTGTGCCTCGACGAGACCCAGGCCGGACGCGTCCAGCCCGGCGAGGCCGCCCTCCTCTACCCGCTCGGCCCCGGTGCCCCCGCCGTCCCCGCCCACGTCGAGCGCCTCGACCCCGAGGTCTCCGAGCTCCCGGTCCGCTGCTGGCGCGACCCCAAGCTGCCCGAGTGGGGCCGCGCCGCCCGCCTCGTCCTCGACGGCCCTGCCCCGCTGCTGCCCGGCCAGGGCATCACCGTCGCGTTTCAGGGCCACCGCTCGCAGCACGCCGGCGAGGCCCTCGCGCCGCTGGTCGCCTCCGCCTCCGTCGACCAGGCCCGCGCGCCCAGCCGCGCCTACGCGACCGCCGCCGCCCCGGCGAGCCCGCTGCCCATGGCGCTCCCGCCGGCGCTGCTGGCCCGCAGCCGCTTCGAGCCCTCGGCGCTGCTCTGGTCGCCGCGGCTCGAGCGCTTCGTCGTGGTCAGCGACGACACCGGCCTCGCCGACGTCACCGATCACGCCCCCTGGCTGTTCACGATGGACGTCCGCGGCCGCGTCGACCCCGAGCCGCTGGTGATCGCCGGCATCGACAAGCTCAGCGACCTCGAGTCGATCGCCCCGGCCCCCGACGGCGGCCTCTACGTGCTCGCCTCGCAGAGCCGCAGCCGCAAGGGCAAGCGCCCGCCGGCCCGCCAGCGCCTGGTCCACGTCGCCCTCGCACCCGGCGGCGCGCGGGCCTCGGCCGTCGTCGCGCTCGCGGGCCTGCTCGACGGCGCCGGCCGCGAGACCCTCGCCGACCTCGGCCTGAAGAGCAGCGCCGACCTCGACATCGAGGGCATGACGGTGACCGCGACCGGCGGGCTCCTGCTCGGCCTCAAGGCCCCGCTCGGCCCCCGCGACGACGCCCAGATCTGGCACCTCGAGCGCCCCGACGCGCTGCTGGCCGCGGGCGACCTCGCGGCCGGGCAGTTGAAGCTGTGGGGCCGCGTCCCGCTGACCGTCAGCGCCGACGGTGCCACCGCGCCCGGCGGCATCTCCGAGCTGCTCGAGCTCCCCGACGGCTCGCTGCTGATCTCCGCGACCGCCACGGGCCCCGAGCCGACCCGCCAGGACGGCGCCCTGTACCACGTCGCCGACCGGGCCGGCCTCGCGCAGCCGCGCCTCGTCCGCAGCTTCCCCGGACGCAAGCCCGAGGGCCTGGCCCGCAGCGGCAGCGGCGACGCGATCGTGATCGTCTTCGACGCCGGCGCCGAGGCGCCGCTGTGGATGGAGCAGCCATGGCCCGCGCCCTGATCCCCGCCCTGCTGCTGACCGGCTGCTTTCACGGCCACAGCTACGCGCCCCAGCGCACCGTGACGACCTGGCGCGAGATGCAGCCGGCCGGCGAGCGGGCGACGAGGTCCAGCGAGTCCGCCGCACCGGCCCCCGGCGCGGCCCTGACGGCCGAGCAAGCCGTCGCGCTGGCCGTCGCCCGCAGCCCCGCCCTCGCGGCCGCCGACGCCCGGGCCGACGTCGCCGAGGCCGGGATCCAGGCCGCGCGTCAGCTCGACAACCCGGAGCTGCGCCTGACCAACTTCAACGTCGACGACGTGATCACCGCGCGGACCGGCGTGAACGTCGGCCTGCGCCTCCCGATCCCCAGGCCCGGCACGATCCACGCCAGGGTCCAGGGCGCGAGGCTCGGCGCCGAGGGCGAGCGCGGCCTCGCCGACGACGCCAGGCGCCAGCTGCGGGCCGGCATCCTCAAGCTCTACGCCCGCATGGCGATGCTCCACGCCGACCTCGAGCAGCTCGGCCGCGCCAGCGCCTTGCGCGGCGGTCAACGCGACGAGACCGGCGCCCGCGCCCGCCAGTCCGTCGCCACCGACCTCGACCTCGCCCTCGCCGAGGTCGCCCACGTCCAGGCCCTCGACCAGGCCGCCCGCGTCCGCGGCGAGATGACCCGCGTCGAGGCCGAGCTCCAGCGCATCATCGGCGCCACCGCCCCGCCGAGCATGCAGGTCGACCCCGGCGAGCTCCAGCTGCGTGACCTCGAGCTCGACCGCGACGCCCTGACCGAGCGAGCGATGGCCGCGCGCCCCGAGCTGCGCACGGCCCAGACCCGCGTCGGCCAGGCCCAGGCCGCGGTCTATCTGGCCCGCAGCGCGGCCTATCCGTGGTTCGACTGGGCGCAGGCCCAGTATCACGTGGGCCCGAAGTCGACCGCCGCATCCTTCGGCTTCGGCCTGTCCATCACGCTGCCGGTGCTCAGCTGGAACCGCGGCGAGGTCAAGGCGAGCCGCGCGCTCGTCCGCCAGCGCGAGTTCGAGGAGCGCGCCCAGATCGCCGCGGTCGCCAGCGAGGTCGGCGAGGCGGTCGCGCGGGTCGAGCAGACCGCCCGGCGCGTCCGGGAGCTCGAGACCAGGCTGCTCCCGCAGATCGAGGCAGCCACCCGCGCCGCCGAGACCGCCCTCGCCGCCGGCGCCCTCGACCCGGTCACCGCCGGCACCGTCGCCACCCGCATGGTCGAGGCGCGCAGGACCCACATCGCCGCGCTGCTCGAGCACCGCGAGGCCGTCATCGACCTCGAGGCCGCGATCGGCGGCGCCATCACCCCGCCCCGGCCGCGCGCCGCGGACACCCCCTGAAAGGCGCCTTATGTCCACACACGCCGCGATACACCGACGACTCGGCCTCCTCCTCCTCGCCGCCGGCTGCACCGACCTCAACGCCGACTTCGACCCCGGCACCTGCCCGAGCTGCGAGGCGCCGGCGCGCGAGGGCATCCTCGCCAACGCCAAGCTCAGCGAGACCTCGGGCCTGACCGCGAGCAGCACGCGCCCCGACGTCTTATATGCGCACAACGACGCCGGCGACTCCTCCCGCGTCTTCGCGATCTCGCGGACCGGCGCGGACCTCGGGGTCCTCAAGCTGAAGGGCGCGCAGAACATCGACTGGGAGGATATGGATCGCGGCCCGTGCCCGGCCGGCAGCTGCTTATATATCGGCGACATCGGCGACAACGACCGCGAGCGCCTCGCCTATACCCTGTACCGCATGATCGAGCCCACGGAGATCCATCCGGGCGAGCGCTCGATCGACGCCGAGCGGATCGTCTTCACCTACCCCGACGGGGCCCACGACGCCGAGGTCCTGCTGGTCCACCCCGTCACCGGCGAGGTGACGATCGTGACCAAGGTCGCCTCGGGCCCCGCGCAGGTGTTCGCCCTGCCGCTCCCGCTGACGACCGGCAAGACCCTCATGGCCGCGCGCGTCGGCGAGGTCGAGCCGCCGACGGGCGATGGGGGCTTCAGCGGCGGCTCCATCCACCCCGACGGGACGGCGATCCTCATGCGCACCGGGTCGAGCCTCTTCCACTATTCGATGCAGCCCGAGCAGACCGCCGCCGAGGCGCTCTCCGGCGCGCCCTGCGAGCTGCCCGTCGCCGCCGAGAAGAACGGCGAGGCCGTCGCCTGGCTCGGCGTCGGCGCGGGCGCCCACGCCGAGATCGTCACCATCGGCGAGGGCGTCGGCGCCGAGGTCCACGTCTCGAGCTGCGATTAGCCGCGTCGTGCGACGACCCGCCGACCGCCCCTTGGCAGGAGAACCTGGATGCCCACCTCACCGATCTCGCGCAATCCCCTCATCCTCCTCGCGTTGACCCTGCTCGCCGCCTGTTGGTCGACCTCGGGCGACACCGATGGCGCCGACTCCAGCGCCAGCCCCGACACCAGCGCCGACACCGACGCGAACGCGCCGACGAGCGGCCCGACCGGAGACTGCGGGAACGACGTGCTCGAGGACGGCGAGGCCTGCGACGGCGTCGAGCTCGGCGCCCAGCAGTGCGCCGACGTCAATCCTTCCTACATCGGCGGCGCTCTGGTCTGCGGGGCCAGCTGCACCCTCGACGCCTCGGGCTGCATGCTCGCGCCCGACACCGCGCTCGTCACCCTCAACGAGCTCACCTCGGAGTCGGTGCTGGGCGGCCCCTTCGCGGGCGACGGCGACGCGATCGAGCTGCACAATGGTGGCACCAGGGCCGCCGACATCTCCGGCTGGAAGCTCTCGGACGACCCGACCTTCCCGGCCGACAAGACCTACGTGTTCCCCCCCGGCAGCGCCCTCGGCCCCGGCGAGTTCACGGTGCTGATCGCCAGAGACGCGATGACGATGGCGGGCGAGCTCCCCTTCGGCCTCAATGACAAGAACGTCGAGGTCATCACCCTCGCCGACGCCGACGCCGTCCCCGTCGACAGCGTGATGGTCGACGGCTACAAGGCCGCGGTCTCCTTCTGCCGCCTGCCCGACGCCACCGGCGCGTGGGAGCAGTGCGAGCAGACCTTCGGGGCCAAGAACCAGCTCGCCGCCACCGCCTGCGGCAACGGCGAGCGCGAGGCCGCCGAGGCCTGCGACGGCGACGACCTCGCCGGCCAGACCTGCCCCGGCCTCGCCCTCGGCTACGACGCCGGCGCCCTCGCCTGCACCCCCAGGTGCAACTTCGACGCCCGCGGCTGCACGACCGCCAGCGAGCTGGTGATAAACGAGCTCGAGTCCACCGCCGACGACATCGAGATCTTCAACGGCAGCGACGCCACCATCGACCTCTCCGGCTGGGTCCTCACCGATGAGCGGGTCGACGCGCTCTATGACCCCGCCCTCGACGACGCCGAGCTGGTCTTCCCACCCGGCACCACCCTCGCGGCCAAACAATTCCTGGTCGTCCAGCTCGGCATGGGCCCCGGTCAACACCCCTTCGGCCTCGGCGCCTCGGGCGACAGCGTCACCCTGCTCGAACCAACCGGCCCGACCGTCATCGACCAGGTCACCTACGGCGCCGACCAGGCCGCGGTATCCTTCTGTCGCAAGCCCACCGGCCCCGGCGGCGCCTGGACCCCCGACTGCGTCCCGACCATCGGCGGCCCGAACTGAGCCCATTCGCACGCGCGTCGCCCCATCGATGATATCGCGCGTCATCACGCATCATCGATCGAGTCGCCGCCCGCGCGTGCTCATCGACCCGGCGCCCCGACCCCTCGCAACGGGCGATGCGCCGCCTTTGCGCGAATGCTGGCTCCGCCGCTGACACCCGCCCATATAGTCTCGTCTGGCAGGGAGACTCCGGATGATCGATTCATTGATGTCGCGCAAGCCCCTCATCGTCCTCGCATTGGCCCTGGTCACCGCGTGTGGCTCGTCCTCGAGCGACACCGACGCCCCCGAATCCAGCGCCAGCGCCAGCGCCGGCACCAGCGGCACCACCGCAGAGACCACCGCGTCCCCCACGACCGGCGCCGACACCACCGCGGGCGCCAGCGCCGGCACCGGCACCGGCCCCGAGCTCACGACCAGCAGCGACCCGAGCACCGCGGGCGGCGGCGCCTGCGGCAACGCCGTGCTCGAGGACGGCGAGGCCTGCGACGGCGTCGACCTCGGCGACCAGGCCTGCGCCGACGTCGATCCTTCCTATGTCGGCGGCACCCTGGCCTGCGGAGGCGACTGCACCTTCGACACCTCGGGCTGCATGTTCGCGCCCGGGGCCGCGCTGGTGGCGATCAACGAGATCACCTCGGAGTCGGTGCTGGCGGGGCCCTTCATGGGCACCGGCGACGCGATCGAGCTGTTCAACAACGACATGAAGGCCGTCGATCTGACCGGCTGGAAGCTCTCGGACGACGAGACATTCCCGCTCGAGAAGACCTACGTGTTCCCCCCCGGCAGCACCCTCGGCCCCGGCGAGTTCACGGTGCTGATCGCCAAGGACGAGCTCACCATGCTCGGTGACCTCCCCTTCGGCATCAACAACAAAGAGACCGAGACCGTGCTCCTCGCCGACCCCGGCGGCAACGTCGTCGACAGCCTGATGGTCGAGGGCCCCAAGGCCGTCGTCTCATTCTGCCGCCTCCCCGACGGCGTCGGCGCCTGGGAGCAGTGCGACCAGACCTTCGGCGACGCCAACAAGCTCGCGGTCACCGCCTGCAACAACGGCAAGATCGAGGAGCTCGAGTCCTGCGACGGCGCCGAGCTCGGCGGCAAGACCTGCAAAGACCTCGGCCTCGGCTTCAAAGCCGGCACCCTCGGCTGCACCTTCAAATGCAACTTCGACACCGAATTATGCACGACCGACAGCCAGCTGGTCATCAACGAGCTCGAGTCCACCAACGACGCGATCGAGCTCTATAACGCCGGCAACGCCACCGTCGACCTCTCCGGCTGGTTCCTCACCGATGACCGCGTCGACAAGGACTACGACCCCGCCCTCGACACGGACGAGATGAAGTTCCCCGCCGGCATGACCCTCGGCGCCAAGAAATTCCTCGTCATCCAGTCCGGCCTCGCCCCCGGTCAGCACCCCTTCGGCCTCGGCGCCAAGGGCGACACCGTCACCCTCTTCAAGGCCGGACCCGTCATCATCGACCACGTCACCTACGAGGCCGACGAGGCCGCGGTCTCCTTCTGCCGCAAGCCCTCGGGCCCCGACGGCGCCTGGACCCCCGACTGCGCCCCGACCATGGGCGCCCCGAACTGATCGCCGTGACCACCGACCGCGGCCCCGAACAGGAGCCGCGGCCCCATGCTGGTGAGCGCCGCCGAAACGGCGTACGATGGCCCGATGAAGGCTCATTATCGCCATCGTCTGGTGCTCACGTGCGCAGCCGTCCTGTTCGCCGCCTGCGGTGACAGCGGGGGCGGCGGCAAGCCCGACTGCGAACCGGGCACGGCCCTCTGCGCGTGCCTCGACGACATGACCTGCAACGACGGCCTGGTCTGTAGTCTCGGGTCTTGCGCGAGCCCGGACGATGTCGGCACGGGCACGAGCCTGGCCCCGACCACGGCGGGAGATCCCGACGCGTCGACCTCCAACTCAGGCCCGGGCGAGACCGCGACCGCGACCGCGACCGCGACCTCGTCATCGACATCGATCTCGACATCGGGCGGCCCCGACGTGTCGACCTCGAGCTCCGGCCCGGGCGACACCGACGTATCGACCTCGAGCTCCGGCTCCGGCGACACCGACGTATCGACCTCGAGCTCCGCCTCGGGCGACACCGACGTGTCGAGCTCCGGCTCCGGCGACCCCGACGGCTGCCCGGGCGAATGTGCGCCGAACGCCGTCGAGCAGAAGGATTGCCCGTGGGGCGAGCCCGCGATCCGCACCTGCTCCGAGAGCTGCACCTGGGGCGAGTTCTCGGCGTGCCAGCTGCCCGGCAAGGGCTGGCGCACCATGGCCCTCTCGACCACCGCGAACATCCCCGCGCGGATGGACCACACCGCAGTGTGGACCGGCGATGCGATGCTGGTCTTCGGCGGACAGGGCGGAGACCTCGCGCCCGGCGCCTATGACCCGGTCACGAACATATGGACCAAGCTCGCGCTCGCGCCCGTCGCCGGGCACGCCGTCTGGACGGGCTCGGAGCTGGTCGTGATCCCGAAGAACAACGACGTCGACAAGCTCGGCGCGAACTTCGATCCGAAGACCAACAAATGGACGACGCACAAGTCCCTGTTTCCGCTCGAGAAGCGCGTCAACTTCGCCTTCGGCGTGTGGATGCCGACGACCCAGGAGGTCCTGGTCTGGGGCGGCTACCGGAAGAACTGCCCCTGCAACCTCGCCAACGGCGCCGCGCTCGACGTCAAGAGCGGCACCTGGCGCGTCGTGGCGGCCTCCCCGCTGGAGCCCCGGGACGGCTACCGCCCGCCCGGCGTCGTCTGGAACGGCTCGCGCGTCATCGTCTACGGCGGGGGTAATTACAGCGGCGGTCGCTTCGAGGACGCCGCGACCTACGATCCGGTCACGGACACCTGGGCGACCTTGCCGCAGTCTCCGCAGTCGGGATTCACCCATTTGGCGGCGAACGCCATCGGGGTCTCCGGCGAGCTCGCGGCGTTCTGGGGCGGAGACCTCTTCGACGGCGTCAACTTCAACTATCCCGCCAAGGACGGCGCCATCTGGGACGACATGGCCAAGTCCTGGACCGCGATCCCGGCGATCCCCAGCGGCGGTCCCTTCGACGCGCACAACAAGGGGGCGACCTGGAGCGTCGGTAAGACCTTTGGGCTGTGGGGCGGGCGCACCCTCAAGAACGGCTTTCAACTCGACGATACCGGGCATATCTACGACGCCGCCACCAAGACCTGGACCGCGCTGCCGCCCGGCGGGCCGAGCGGGCGCACCGGCGTGGTGGCCGTCTGGACCGGCAGCGAGGTGATCATCTGGGGCGGTGAAGCCGGCAATGACGGGCTCCAGGCCAGCGGCAAGATCTACCGGCCCTGAGCCCGGACCGGCAGCTCCACATCGCGGGCCCGCCCTGGGCGCTACGGGGCGGTCACGTCATTGTTATCGAGGGCGATCATCGACTGTGCCAGCGCCCTGCCGTGCAGCGATGCTTTGGTCTGCAGGGTGATGCCGGTCTTGGACAGGATGACGCCCTCGAAGTGCGCGTTCGAGTGGATCGTCACCTGGCCGGCGACCTGCCAGAAGATGTTCTCCGCCCGCGCCCCGCCGGCGAGGATGATCTTCTTCGCCGCGCTGACATCCAGGTCATTGGCGATCTGGAAGATCCAGACGTCGTCCGGGCAGCCCGAGATGGTGACATCCGTCGGGATGATCACCGTGCTCCCCCAGGTGTAGAGGCCGGGCTCGAGGGTCAAGCCGCCGAGGTTGCCGCTCTTGAGGTTCAGGAAGTCCGGCCCCGGGCGTCCGGCCGCGTCGGTGTACGCCGTCTGCATGCTCGACACCGCGCTCGTCAGATTCGCCGGAGTCGGCACCGTATAGTTGGCGGCGAAGATCTTCCCGGGCGGGACGACGGATACGGAGGTCGAGTACTTCCCCGAAGGATGCAGGATCAGGGAGAATCCGGTGATGAAGGTCGCGGCCGCCGGGCTCAGGCCGACATCTCCGCCCGTGATCGCCGACCCGGTGACGTTCGTGATCGCCGTCTTTGCCAGCAGCGCGTAGTTGCCGGCCGCCTCGGGATCGTCGGTCGCGCCGATGTCGACCGGCGGCAGGTCGCCCTTCGGCATACAGTCGCCGGTGGTCCCCGTCGAGCTGGAGTCCCCGCTGGAGCTGCTCGTGTCCCCCGACGTGCTGGAGCTGCCCGTGCTGGAGCTGCCGATCTCCCCCGATGTGCCGGCGTCGCCGGTCACCTCCATCGCCGTCGTCGATGTGCCGGCCTGGGACGCGCTGTTGCCGCCCGCGTCCTCGCTGTCACCGCTCGAGCCGTCGGTGCCGCCGACCCCCTCGGTCGGCGTCGTGTCGGTCGCCTGGGCGGTGTCGGAGCCGGTGCCCGGTGCGCTGTCACCGGTGCCCTGCGAGGTGCTGGAGGCGCCGCCGGTGATGGTGGCAGTGCTGTCATTGCTCCCTGAAATGGAGCAACCAATGACGAGGAGCAGGGCCAAAGAGATACGATAATTCATGGGATGCACATCTTTCATCGATGGCGGGCTCGAGATGAGCCAGGCGATCGAAGCGCTCAAACAGGCGAGGCACGCGCCGCCGACACGGGCGCAGCGATCGTTCGCCAGCCAGCAGAGCATCCTACGCATAAAATATATTATCCGCAAGGTGCGCCGTCATTTAGGCGGCGGGGTCACCAACATACCGGTATAATGACATCCATCCTGCCAATTCGTCGCTATTCCTCCTCATTGGAGGCGCGAATACAGCGAATGCGAGATCGCCTCCCGGGCGCGACGCGCCGCGATCAGCGGCGACGCACGCCGTCCAGCAGCTGCGCGAGCTCGATGTGCTGGACAGGCCCCGCCGCGCGCAGCAGACCGCGCTCGAGCGGCTCCTCGACGACGACGCCACGCCGCGCCGACGCGTGCAGCAGCGTCCGCGACCCCGGCCTCGACCCGCGCAGCACCACACCCACGTGCCACGCCGCCCCCTCGCTGCCGCCCATGAACAGCAGGTCGCCCGGCTCGCCCATCGACCGCACCGGCGCCGCACCGAGCGCGAGCTGGTCGCTCGAGTGCCGCGGCAACACCAGACCCAGCGCCTCTCGCACCCCGCGCTGCACCAGCCCCGAGCAGTCGATGTGCCGCCGCGTCGTCCCCCCGAGCCGATATGGGACCCCTAGATGCGCCCGCAGCCGGCCGCTGAGGCGCCGCAGCGCGTCCTCGGCCGCCAGCCGCGGCGGCGCGCGCCGCCTCGCCGGCCCCGTCCCCGCAGGCGCCGCGCGGACCCAGCCGACCGTGCCGTCGCTCGCCGCGCGGACCCAGCCGACCGTGCCGTCGCTCGCCCGCACCAGCGCGCAGCCTGGCAGCGCGGCGAGCAGCGCGACCGGTCCGTCGCCGGGCAGCAGCTCGGTCGAGAGGCCCGTCCTCGCCTGCGCTTCGAGACATGTCTCTTGCGCCATGTCTTCATCGCCACTCGAGCCGAGCGCCAGCGCCGACGTGCGCCACAGTCGGGTCACCCCCGGGCCTGGCGCGCACCAGCCGATCGGCGCCCGCGCCTGCACCTGAGTGGCGTCGATCCGCCAGCCGCGCGGCAGCGACGGCGCGAGCGCCCGACACACGCCCATGGTCACCCGCGGCAGCGCCACGCGGCCGCGCAGCCGCAACAGACCGGGCTGCGCGCTGACCTCGAGGTCGAGCTGCGTCCACCCGAACTCCGCCGTCAACGCGGCCCGCTGCGCGGCCAGCACGGCCGCGATCGCCCGATCCAGCTCGCCGACCTCGCCGACCTCGCCGATCATGCGACCTCCTCGCGCGACCCGAGCAGCGCGCGCAGGACCTCGCGGTCGGAGAACGGCAGCGTCTGCTCGCCGATCGTCTGCCCGGTCTCATGGCCCTTGCCCGCGATCACGACCACATCTTCGGGCCGCGCCTCGGCCAGCGCCAGCGCGATCGCCCGCGCGCGATCGGCCTCGAGCACCACCCGCGCCGGTCCTCCGCGCTCGATCCCCGCCACCAGCATCGCCGCGATCGCCCGCGGGTCCTCGTGGCGCGGATTATCGGTGGTCACCACCGCGAGGTCGGCAGCCGCCCCGACCGCCGCGCCCATCGGCCCGCGCTTGCCCGCGTCGCCGTCGCCCCCGGCCCCGAACACCACGATCACCCGGCCCGCGCCCGCCAGCGCCCGGGCGGTCGCGCAGGTGCGGACCAGCGCGTCGGCCGTGTGCGCATAGTCGACGGCGATCACCGGACCTGTCCTCTGGAACAGCTCAAAGCGCCCCGGCACCCCGGGGCAGCGCGCCAGGCCGGCCCGGATCGCGTCCGCATCGATCCCCACCGCATGGGCCGCGCAGGCCGCCGCGAGCGCGTTCTCGGCGAAGACCTCGCCGACCAGCGCCAGCTCGAGCGCCCCGCCCAGCGCCTCCGCCAGCGGCGAGGGCTGCAGCGATATCCGCGTCCCCCACGGCGACACCTCCACCGCGCGCGCGGCCAGGTCCTCCTCGTGCAGCGCCGGCCCGCGCGAGGGCGCCCCGAACCACAACCGCCGCACCCCGACCGGCGTCACCCGCTCGATCAGCCCCGCCGCCGGGTCGCGGGCGTTGAGCACCGCGGCGCCGTGCGCCGGCAGGTGCACGAACAGCTGGGCCTTGCTCGCCAGGTAGTGCTCCCACGAGCCGTGGGTCTTGAAGTGGTCCGGCGAGAGATTGGTGAACACCCCGACGTCGTAGCGCCAGCGCGTCGCATAGCCGCGGGCCAGCGCCTGACTCGTGATCTCGACCACCGCGTGGCGACCCCCGAGGCGATCGCACTGCTCCGCCGCCGCGAGGAAGCCCGGCCAGCTGCGCTCGACCGCCAGCGCCTCGCCGTCGATGCGATAGTCGAGGGTCGTCGACGAGAACACGCGCCTCGCCGCCGCCTGGATCGCCGCCGCCGCGAGCACCGTGGTCGAGGTCTTGCCGTTGGTCCCGGTGACCCCGATCGTCCGCCACGGCTCCGCCCAGGGCTGCGCGGGTGGCACGATCGCTGGCTCGCTCACCCGCCCACCTTGGGCCGGCGGCCGCGAGCGCGTCAAGCGGGCTGCTCGGGTGTCAGCGCGGGCGCGATCCGGTGTAGGCTCCCGGCGCCCCATGATCACGGTCCAGCACCTCGCCAAACGCTTTCGCCTGTCGCGCCAGCAGCGGCGCAGCCGCGAGGACGTCGGGAGCGCCCGGGACAGCAGCGTCCAGGCCGTCGACGACCTCGGCTTCACGGCCAGGCCCGGCCGGATCTTCGCGCTGCTCGGCCCCAACGGCGCCGGCAAGACCACCGCCCTGCGGATGATCGCCACCCTCCTGCGCCCCGACGCCGGGCAGATCCACATCGCCGGGGTCGACGCCCTCGCCGACCCCGTCGCCGCCCGCCGCAAGCTCGGCTTCCTCACCGGCTCCACGCGCCTCTACGAGCGCCTGACCGCCGACGAGGTCGTCCGCTACTACGCCGCCCTCGCCGGCGTCTCCGAGCCCGACTACCGCCGCCGCCGCGACGCGCTGTTCGGCGCGCTCGGCATCGACGCCTTCGCCGGCCGCCGCTGCGGCAAGCTCTCGACCGGCATGCAGCAGAAGGTCTCGATCGCCCGCACGATCATCCACGACCCCGAGGTCATCATCTTCGACGAGGCCACCTCCGGCCTCGACGTCATCGCCGCCCGCGCGATCATCCAGTTCATCCGCCAGTGCCGCAGCGACGGCAAGACCGTCCTGTTCTCGACCCACATCATGAGCGAGGTGACCAAGCTCGCCGACGACCTGGCGATCGTGCACGGCGGCAAGCTGCTCTACTCCGGCACCTTCGCCGAGTTCACCGCGGCCTCCGGCGAGCGCTCGCTCGAGGACGAGTTCATCCGCCACGTCGAGGCCGCCGAAGGAACCACTGGAACCACCGGAGCCCCCCGATGACCGCCCTCCCCTCCCCCGTCATGGCCGTGCTCCGCAAGGAGCTCGTCGACAGCCTGCGCGACCGTCGGACCCTGGTCGCCATGCTCCTCGTCCCGCTCGTCGTCTCGCCGATATTGATGGTCGGCGTCGGCCGCTACGCCCAGTCGCGCGCCCAGGAGGCCCGCGAGCAGCCGCTGCGGGTCGCCGTCGTCGATCCCCATAATGACAGCGGCCTCGCCGACCACCTCGACGCCCTGCCCGGCATCGAGGCCGTGCCCGAGAAGGACGTCACCAGCCTCTCCGCCCGCATCGCCGCCGAGGAGTACGACGCCGCCGTGCTCGTCGACGAGAACTTCCAGCGCGAGGTCGCCGCGCTGCACCCTGGCGGCGTGTCGCTGCTGTTCAAGTCGAGCGACCGCTTCGACCAGCAGAAGGCGCGCATCAAGGACGCGCTGACCGGCTTCGAGCAGAAGCTGCTCGACCGCCGCTTCGCCGCCTTGCAGCTCGGCCCCGACGTCGTGCACGCGATCCGCGTCCAGGAGCACGACGTCGCCTCCCCGCGCGAGCAGCTCGGCAAGCTCGTCGGCGGCCTGCTGCCCTACATGTTCATCCTGTTCTGCTTCACCGGCAGCATGTACCCGGCGATCGACCTCGCCGCCGGCGAGAAGGAGCGCGGCACGCTGGAGACCCTGCTGACCGCCCCCGTGAGCCGCTGGAGCCTGGTGCTCGGCAAGTTCCTGGTCGTCACCTTGACCGGCATCACCTCGGCGCTGATCGCCATGCTCGGCCTCTATCTCAGCTTCAAGTACGGCTTCGAGGGCCTCCCGCCGGAGCTGCTGAGCGCGATCGGCCAGGTGCTCGAGCCCGCCACCATCGCCGCCGTGTTCGCGCTGCTGGTCCCGCTCGCGATGTTCTTCGCCGCCCTGCTGCTGATGCTCTCGATCTACGCCCGCAGCTACAAGGAGGCCGTCAGCATCATCAGCCCCCTGACGATCGTCGTGCTCGTCCCGGCGATGCTCGCCCTCATCCCCGGCACCCGCCTCACCGCCGTCACCGCGCTGATCCCGGTGCTCAACGTCTCGCTCGCCACCCGCGAGCTCGTCGCCGGCACCGCAGCCCCCGCGCTCGTCGCCCTCGTCTTCACCTCGCTCCTCGCCCTGGCCTTCGCCAGCCTGTTCGCCTGCAGCCGCTGGTTCGCCCGCGAAGACGTCGTCTTCCGCACCTGAGCGCGTCCACCTCGGACCGACGATATCGAGCACGCGCGCATTCCCGCGCCGCGAGAATCTCACCCCGAAGCAGCGCCCCGCGCCGTAGGCTCCGGGGATGGCAGCCGGCCCCGGACGCTTCCTGACCGCCCAATGGCGACACCTGGCGATGCTCAACTACGCCGTCGACCCGGCCGCGCTGGCGCCCCACCTCCCGGCCGGCACCGAGCTCGACGTCTGGAACGGCACGCATTACGTCAGCGTGGTCGGCTTCATGTTCCTCGGCACCCGCGTGCTCGGCCTCCCGATCCCCTTTCATATGAACTTCCCGGAGGTCAACCTCCGCTTCTATGTGCGCCGCCGCGGCGCGCCCGGCGAGCCGCACGTCGACCGCGACGGCTGGAAGCGCGGCGTCGTCTTCATCAAGGAGATCGTGCCGCGCGCCGCGATCGCCCTGGTCGCCCGCGTGCTCTACGGCGAGGCCTACGTCGCCCTCCCGATGCGCCACACCCTCGCACTCGTCGACGAGTCGCCCCGCGTCCACGGCCGCGTCGCCTACGCCTGGCGCCTCGGGAATGACTGGCACGAGCTCGCCCTCCACATCGACGGCGCAGCCGCTGCGCTCGTCCCCGGCTCCGAGGCGGAGTTCATCACCGAGCATTACTGGGGCTACGCCGACGGCTCCGGCCGCACCCTCGAGTACCGCGTCGAACACCCGCCCTGGCGCGTCTGGCCCGCCCATGACGCCACCCTCCGCTGCGACGTCGCCCGGCTCTATGGCCCCGCCTTCGCCGACGCCCTCGCCGCGCCGCCGCGCTCCGCCTTCCTCGCCGAGGGCTCCGCGGTCGCCGTCCACCGCGGACGCCCACCCACCGGCTGAGCGGCCCCCGCGAAATGCTGGCATCATCCCGGCATGCGCACCGCCCTGGCTTACTGCACCCTCCCCGCCCTCGCCCTCGCCCTCGCCGACCCCGCGCCCGCGCACGCCTGCGGCGGCATGGTCTTCCCCGACCACGGCGAGCGCGTCGGCGGCATGAGCGAGCAGGAGCTGCTGGTCGCCTTCACCCCCGACAGCACCGTCCTGCTCGCCTCCGCCGGCTACAAGGGCGCCACCGGCTCGCCCGCCTTCATCCTCCCGCTGCCCGCCAACCCGACGATGGTCACCCAGGCCGACCCGGGCGTGCTGTTCGCGCTCGACGAGCTGACCGCGCCCGAGGTGTTCATCACCACCGAATCGGACGACGGCGGCGGCGGCCTGTGCGGGGCCGCGGCGGGCGGCCTCAAGGACGGCGGCGAGCTCGGCGGCGACCGGGGCGACGTCATGGTATTGCAGCGGGGCAGCACCGCGGATTACGATTATGTCGTCGTCGGCGGCGACACCGGCGAGGGCATCACGGATTGGCTGACGATGGCCGGATATGTGCTGCCCGCGGATTACGCCGCCGCGCTGACCCCTTACGTCGACGCCGGCCAGTTCGTCTTCGCCGCGAAGGTCAAGAGCAGCGCCGCGGAGGGGGCCCTCGCGCCGATCGAGCTGCACCTGCCCGCCAGTGAGCCCGGCGCCTTCGCCATCCCCTACGGCCTCGCCGCCCACTCGCTGCCCCCGGGCGAGACGCTGACGCTCACCACCTACCTGCTCGCCACCGGCACCGTCGTCCCCGGCAATTACGACGCCCAGCCGCTCGACCGCGCCGCGCTGATCGCCGACAGCGAGACCGAGACCAATTATCAGGAGCTCTACGACGCCGCTGTCGCCGTCACCGGCGGCGCCTGGGTCGTCGACGCCAGCCTCGAAGGCTTTGCCACCGCCGACCTCGTCGACGGCCTCAATCGCGCCATCGAGAACGGCCGCGGCGACGGAGCGGACCCCGCCGCTGTCGCCGACTTCACCGAGCGCGTCTCCCTCACCGGCGCCCGCCTCACCCGCATTCGCACCACCCTCGGCGCCGAGCAGCTGCACGACATGACCCTGACGAAGGCCGCCCTCGCCATTGTCGATCCCACACTCAGTGTCACCTACGACCCGGACGCCGGCCGCGGCTGCAGCCTCGGCTCGCGCCGCGGCGTCCCCCTCGGCGCCCTCCTGCTGCCGCTGCTCCTCCTGCTCCGCCGCCGCCGCCGCTGCTGAAGCGCCACGCGCCCCCTCGGCGCCCCGTCAATAGGCGTGCAGCCACGGAAGATCGTCGCCGTCGCCGCCAGCGGCCGGGCGCAGCCGCCCGGCGGCGATCACCCGCCCGAGCGGCGAGACCGCGAGCGTCGTGGTCACGTCATACTCGTATTCTCCCTCGTGCGGCGTATCGAGCACGGTCGTGATCGCCCCGAGCGTGCCATCGGCAGCGATGTGAAACAGGCTCGCGCGCTCGCTGATGAGGTCGATCTCGACGTCGCTGCGCCCGCCGACGAAGACCCCGCCGCAGGGCGAGGCCGCGGCCGCGCGGAGGACATGCTCTCCGCCGTCCGCCACTCCCCGGACGATCTCCCAGGCCGGCGCGCCGGCCGTCGACAGCGCGCGCAACGCGAATCCCGAGGCATTGTTGGCCAGTACATAGACCTGATCGCCGACGCTGATGTCCACGGCCGCCAGCTCCTTCCACGTCCTGAACTCGAGCGCGTCCGCGGTCCAGCGCGGCTCACCCGCGGGATCGAAGGCCATCACCCCGAGCGACCACGTGTATTCGAACTCCTCGGTCGACGCGATGCTGATGGTGCCGAGATACGTGTTCCCGTCGCCATCGACGGCGAGCCCGGGCTGGAACCCGACGCCATCGACGCCGACGCTCCACACGTGCCCCAGCGCCGCGTCGTACCGGTCGAGGCGCAGCACGCTCGGAGTCTTCGGCTCGTCCGGCGTGGACGCCAGCACCGCCGCGAAGACATCGCCCCCGGGCGTGACCGCGATCGCCAGCGCCTGCTCCACCAAACCCGGCGCGAGGTCGTGGGTCCGCGTCGCCAGGCGCTGGCCGTCCGCGCCCACCAGCATCAACAGGACCGCGGTCTCATCCCCGGTCGCATAGCCGCCCGCGACGACCCGGCCGTCGGGCAAGGACGCGAGCGCCTGCGCCCGCTCCCCGGCCTCGTAGGCGTGCGACCACACCGGCGCGCCCGCAGAGTATTTTATCAGGGCGTCGTAGGTCAGCAGCACCGCGTCCCCGTCGAGCCCGGCGACCACGTCAGACGAAAACTCAGCGGGCTCCGAGACCGACTGCGGCGCGTCCAGCACGGTCGGCACGACCTCGCAGTCGAGCGCGGGTGGCGGCTCCTCCCCGGTCGTCGGCGCGCCCGTCGACCCGCTCGTCGGTCCGCTCGTCGACCCGCTCTCCGTCGCGGTCTCGTCGGCCGACCCCGGTCCGCACGCCGTCACCGCCACGAACCCGACGAACCCGACGGACCCGACGGACCCGAGCAGACGCGCCCAGATGCGCCAGGCGCAGGTCACGGCGATGGCAAGCTTCAGATCGGGATCGAGTTCCATGATTGATTCCAGCCCGGTGAGACGTCAATGATATGCCATGATCACTATGGCCTCGTCCGACCTCAGTGACCACCCGCCGGCGGGCAGAACGCGGGGTGCAGCTCGTTGACGAGGCGACAGCCCGCGAATACGAACACAGCCACGATGGCCAGCCCGGGCAGCCTGGTCGTCCACGGGCGCATGACCAGGCTCCCTTCTATCACGCTCGGCTCGGCGCGACCCGGAGCCGGCTCTCCATCATCGTCACGGCGCGGCCGCGCAGCAGCACCCGCGCGCCGCGGTGCTCACATTCGAGCTCCCCGCCGCGCCCCGGATAGGCCTGATGAAACGCCAGAGTCCTGCGACCCAGCTTGTCCCCATATAACGGCGACAATATGCAATGCGCCGAACCCGTCGCCGGATCCTCGGGGATGCCGAAGCCCGGCGCGAAGAAGCGACTGACGACATCGTAAGGCGCGCCCTGGTCGGCCAGCGCGGCCACGATCACCTGCCCGGGGCCCCCCGTGGCCTCGCCGCCGATCTTCACGAGCGCGCCGAGGTCGGGCGCCGCCGCGCGGACGGCCGCCTCGTCCTCGAGGATCGCCACGAGATAGGCGCCCGCCCAAACCTCGACCGGCGTGACACCCAGCGCCTCCGCCAGCCCCGCCGGCACGGCCGTCGCGCGCGGCGGGTCGGCCGGGAAGTCCATCTCCATCCGGTCGCCCGCGCGGCGCACCGTCAACACGCCCGAACGGGTGTCGAAGGCCAGCAGCTCGGCCTCCAGACCGAGCTCGAAGAACAGCACCTGCGCCGCCGCCAGCGTGGCATGTCCACATAGCGGCGCCTCGAGCTTCGGCGTGAACCAGCGCAGCCCGAAGCGGGAAGGATCCGCGGTCCGCAGCAGATAGGCCGTCTCGGCCTGGTTGTTCTCCGCCGCCAGCGCCTGCAACCATTCGTCGGACGGCCAGCCCGCGCCCGGCTCGAATGCTTCGACCACGCAGGCCGGATTACCCCTGAAGGGCGCGGAGGCGAAGGCGTCGACGGTCCACTGGCGCACCGCCACCTTCTAACACATCAGATGGCCACCCGCGCGCGACCTCCCGAGGCTCGATCCGCGTCTCACGGGGCGGACCAGCGATCCCGCCCCGGGGTCAATGCACTCGCACCATGCGGGATCGCGGGGAGCTCAGCCCTTCCAGCCCGGCGGCGGCTTGGCGAACTGCGATTCGCCGGGGAACGGGTTGGCGGTCTCCCGCCGCTGCAGGCCGTCGACATCGATGCCGAGCGCGCGCAGCCCGTCGCGATCTTCGTAGCGCAGGACCATCACGCCGACCGGCGCCGACGTCGCGCGGTCGAACTGCGTCGAGCCGACTTTGGACTCGCGGCGCTCCCCGAACGTGGTGCCGAGGCCGCTGGGCGCCGGGCGCGGCCCGGGCGCCCCTCCGGGCGCGGGGCCCGAGGACGACGCCCGCGCGCTCGGTGCGGGTGCGGGTGCGCCGTCGGAGCGCCTGGCGCCGCCCACCGGCGGCATGGAGCCCGGAGGCGCCGGGTATGGCGTCGGCCCGGGCGGCGGCGCCACGCTCTCGAACGGCGGCGCCACGTGGACGGGCGGCGGCGGCGAGGCCTCCGCGAACACCGCGACGCCGATGACCCCGACGTTGCGCGGCTTGCCGATCTGGCTGGCGTAGCTCTGCTCGACGCCGCCGAAGCGGAACGTGGCGACCTCGCTCGAGCTCAGGCGAAAGCCCTCGAAGTCGAAGGATGCGTGGGCCGGGAGGATCAGCCCGCGCTGCTCGAACGACGCGTCCTTGCCGCTGTGCACGTCGAGCCCGTCGACCGTCGGGATGACCTCGATCCGCCGGTCCCCCGGGTTGCGCGCGCGCAGCACATAACGTTGCCCCCGCCTGCCCTCGACGTAGCAGGTATCGCGGTGCGCATACTCCAGCGCCTGCACCAGCGCCCCGTTCTCCTCGACCCACAGCGTGAACTCCAACAACCCGCCGGCGACGTACATCGATGTCCTTTCATCCCGGGCTGCCCCGGGTCGCCGACAGAGTACACCCGTCGGCGAACCGCGAGAGGTCGTCGACCTGCGGCGCGCCAGCGCGCGGCTGCGCGACCTCGCGTCCTACCCGCAAGTCGGCGTGACAGGGCCCGTCCAGCCCTCGACCACGAGGTTCGAGAACACCGCGCCGATCGGCATGCCCGCCGTGTCGACCTCCTCCGGGCGCGGGTTACCGAGCGAGACGTAGAGCGCTTGCGGCCCGAAGCTGAAGCCGCTGCCTGCCCAGTCGATCGAGAGCACCTCGACGTCGTTGCGAAAGTAGCGCGTGACCCCGTCAGCCCACGCGACCCGCAGCGTCTGCGGCGAGCCGTCCCAGCCGGCGTCGCCGCCGAAGGGCTCCTCGAAGAAGCCGACCGGGTTCAGACACGGACACTCGCCTTCGAGGTAACCCGGCGCGCCGAGCGGGCACATGCCCCACATGATCTTCTGCTGCCCCGTGCGCTCGGGCTCGGCCACCCCGTAGATCCGGATCATCGACTTGAACGCGTTGTTGCGAAACTCTGGATTATACCCGATCGGATGCTCGATATCATAACCGCCCTCGTACATCGCAAACACCTCGTGATCCGCGAGCGGCAGGTTGTCCAGCGTCACGTTCGTCATCGTGAACTCGACCGAGCCCTCGACCAGCCGCGGAATGGCCCAGTACACCCGGTCGGCCTTGCCCGTGACCGTCCAGCCGGCGTCACCGAAGCTGCCCCCGACCGCGGTCCCCGCGGTCCCCGCGATCAGCGGGTCGCTGAACATGAAGTGCTGCGAGGGCTCACCTGTCGTGGCATCACCCGAGCTGCCCGGGCCCTCGCCGCCGCTCGAGGTCGCGGTCGTGACGACCCCGCCCGTGCTCGGGTCGCCGCTGTCCGTGCTGCTGCTGGTCCCCGCTTCACCGCCGCTCGAGCCGGGCCCCTCGCCGCCGCTCGTCGGCGCGCCCGTCGAGGCGCCGAGCGTCGTCGCCGAGGTGACCGCCCCCGTGAGCTCGCCGCGGGTCGAGCCGTCGCCGTCGCTGCAACCGGACCCCGCACAGAGCGCCAGGAGCCCGCACCATCGCATCCATCCGTCATGTCGCCGTCCGTGGTGATCCTTCATCTCGTGCTTATACGGCGCGGAAACGCGCGATGGCAATGTGAACACTTGCGCACGCACTTTACACCGTTCCGACGAACGGTGTCCTACCTCACGGGCCCTGTCGCCGAGGCGAATGCAGCGGTACGTAAGGGTCTATCATGGGGACATGGCGGCATTCCTGTGGTGGATCGGTCTATATAACCTGCTCGGCGCGCTGCTGCTCATGGTCATGCACGACCCGCGCGTGGCCGATTGGGTGCTGCGCAAGGGCACCGAGATGGTCTCCGAGCCCTACGAGCACGGCCGCTTCGGCCGGCTGTGGCTGTGGTGGGCGGCGACGACCAACCTGTTCCTCGGCGCGATCATGATACTCGCCAGTCGCTGGCCGCTCGAGCTCCAGCGCGAGGTCACCATCGCCGTCATCGCCGTCTACGCGATCATGTATCTGGTCTGCACGATCGGCGGACGGCGACCGCCGTGGGGCCGTGGGGTGCTGTCGCTGCACGTGCTTTGGCCGGCGCAGATGGCCTGGGGGCTGTGGGCGTTGTTCAGCGCCTGACGACCGCCTACGCGGTGTCGGGCCCGAGCGACAGCGGCAGCGGCAGCTGCATCGTCAGACCGTGCAGGCTCCCCTGCTGCTCGACGACCGCCCGACAGTCGATACCGAGGACCTCACGCCCGGGGAAGCATCGGGTCAACGAGGCGATCGCCCGCGCGTCGGCGGGGTCGTCGTAGGTCGGGACCAGCACCGCATTGTTGAGGATCAAGAAGTTCGCGTAACTGAGCGGCAAGCGCTGGCCCCCGAGCGAGCAGCGAGCCCGCGGCCATGGCAGCGGCACCAGGCGGTAAGGCTCCCCGCTCCGGCGACGCAGCGCCGCCAGCTCCGCCGCCATCGCCTGCAACGACGTCCAGCGCGGGTCTGCCGGGTCGTCGCAGCTCTGATAGCAGATCGTCGTGACATTCGCGAACCGCGCCACCATGTCGATGTGCCCGGCGGTGTCGTCGCCCTCGAGCAGCCCCTCGCCGAGCTGCAGCACCCGATCGACGCCGAACAGCGCGCCCAGCCGGTCACACAACCCGGCCTCGGTCACGCCGCCGCGGGCCGCCGCCGCGACCAGGCACGGGCGCGTGATCAGCAGCGTCCCTGCCCCGTCGGTCTCGACGCTGCCGCCCGCCAGCGCCACGCCGACGCGGGTCATCGGCGCCGCGTCGAAGGCCCCGAGCGCGTGCAGGCGCCCGGAGACCTCGTCGTCGACCTCCGACGTGAAGTCGAGCAGCTGCGGCCAGCCGCTGCGCACCACCGTGATCGGCCCGTGGTCGCGGGTCCAGATGTCCGCGCTCGGCACCGCGTGCAGGTGCACGCGCGCGAGCTCCACCTCGGCCGCGCGCAGCAGCCCGCGCACCCGCCGGCCCAGCGCCGCGTTCCGGCAGCAGATCACCACCGCCTCGCGCCTCGCCACCTCCGCCGCGATGCGCACCAACACCCGCTCGATCGCCCCCAGCTGCGCCCGCCAGGCGCTGTCCTCGTGCGGCCACGTCAGCATCACCCCGACCTGCGGCGCCCACTCGGCCGGGAGACCAGCGGTACTTTCGGACATGTCTCTCCGGTCAGGGACGCGCCAGCCGCACCAGGTGCTTCAGCGACAGCCCCGGCGAGCCCGGCACCACCAGCCGCAGCGGGCCCTCGCCCGCCGGCAGCGGCCCGCCGTCGACCGCATAGGCCAGCAGCGCGTCGTCCCGCCCGAGCACCTCCGGCGCCAGCGCCTGCGCGTAGCCGTCGGCGGCGCTGGCCAGCAGCGGCGCGCTCGCGTCGGCGCCGAGCTCGGTCAGCAGGTCGCGCAGCCGCACCCCCGTGTACGTGCGCTCGCGGTGCGCGACCTGGGCGACCGGCAGGGCCGCCAGTTCGACCTGCGTCAGCGTCCGCGCCACACCAGCGACCTCGACCGCGACCGCGCCCTCGCCCCCGGGGCGCCCACAGGCGGAGCAAAACAGCAGGGCGACGAGCGGCAGGCGACGAAGCGTGGATCCGAACATGGCGCGACCACGATACACCCTCCGACGCGCCCGGCCAACGCCCCCCGCAGATCACGCTCCGCGCGCCCCGCCGAGCGACGGCGACTTCGATACACTGAAGCCTGGGGGTAGGTTGGCTATGGTCTGCAATTCTTTGGGTGGATGGATGGGTCGTGGCGTGCTGGCGACCGTGATGGGGCTCGCCGCCTGCGGCGACGATGGCAGCGATTCAATCGGCTCGAGCACCGCTTCGTCGAGCGGCTCGGCGGCCATGACGACGACCGGCGGCCCGAGCACCGGCGAGCCCACGACCGGCGGACCGACGAGCACCAGCGTCGACCCCGGCACGAGCACCACCGATGCGCCGACCACGAGCACCACCGATGCGCCGACCACGGGCTCCAGCAGCGGCCCCGGCCCGGCCTGCGGCGACGGGGCCGTCGACCTGGGCGAAGACTGCGACGCCGGCCCGGACAACGCCGATGACGCCGCCTGCACCGCGGCCTGCAAGCTCGCGGCCTGCGGCGACGGCCTCGTGCAGACCGGCGTCGAGGGCTGCGACGACGGCAACCTCGACCCGGGCGACGGCTGCGGCGCCGACTGCATCCCCGAGAGCTGCGGCGACGCCCAGGTCCAGGGCATGGAGGAGTGCGACGACGCCAACGCCGACGACAGCGACGCCTGCCTGGCCACCTGCAAGAACGCGGTGTGCGGCGATGGTGCGACGTGGATGGGCATGGAGGAGTGCGACGACGCCAACGCCGACGACACGGACGCCTGCCTGGCCACCTGCAAGAACGCGGTGTGCGGCGACGGTGCGATCTTGATGGGTATGGAGGAGTGCGACGACGGCAACATGAGCGACGCCGACGCGTGCACGAACACGTGCAAGACGCCGACCTGCATGGACAAGCTGGTGGATGGCGCCGAGACCGACGTCGACTGCGGCGGCATGGACTGCCCGAAGTGCGCCACTGGCAAGAAGTGCGCCGTGGGCAGCGACTGCGCCTCGGGGGCCTGCACCGGGATGGTCTGCGTGGCGCAGAGCTGCAAGCAGATCCTCATGGCCGACCCCGCGGCGAAGAGCGGCAAGTTCAACGTCGACCTCGACGGCGGCGGGCCGCTGCCCGCCCTCGACGTGTTCTGCGACATGACGACCGACGGCGGCGGCTGGACCATCTTCTACGGCAAGTCGGCGGCCGACAACGAGCAGCCGATCGTCAGCGACACCGAGGCCCTCGTCAACGACCCCCTGACCTTCAAGGCCTACAACCTGAGCCGCGCCCGCAAGCTCGCCATCGCCGCCGGCGCGACCCAGACCCTGTTCGTGCGCAAGAACCTCACGTGGATCAAGGCCGACATCGCCGCATTCGACGCGTCCCTGCTCGTCCCCAACTCGACCTTCAAGAAGGCCACCACCCTGACCGCCAGCGACAAGACCGCGGCCGCCGCCTTCCTCGGCTGGGCCAACCATAGCTACGCCGGCGGCGGCGACTTCGGGCTCGCGCGCAGCCCCGATGCCGTCAATAACTGCGGTTTCTTGACAATGATGGGCTTCGACCACCACAGCGCCAGTTACCGGATGCTCAACTGCAACTGCGACCGGCATTACTTCTACAGCTACTCCTCCGGCCCCGCGGACGGCGACGCCCACTACGAGGCCAACACGGCCCTCGGCTCGTGGACCGCGACGGCCGTCTGCACCAGCGCGGAGGGCGGCGGCATCGAGTTCTACGCGGCGATGCGCTGATCTCCCTCACGCTCGCACACGCGCGCTCCCGCGTGTGCGGCACTCCACGTCAGAGCTCAGCGCAACCGCAGCCCCGGCGTCACCGAGAGGACGACTTCTTCGCCGCAACCTTCTTCGTCGCGGCCTTCTTCGCCGCAACCTTCGTCGCCGGAGCCTTCTTCGCCGGAGCCTTCTTCGCCGGAGCCTTCTTCGCCGCGGCCTTCTTCGCCGGAGCCTTCTTCGCCGCGGCCTTCTTCGCCGGAGCCTTCTTCGCCGCGGCCTTCTTCGCCGGAGCCTTCTTCGCCGCGCTCTTCGTGGCCGGAGCCTTCGCCGGAGCCTTCTTCGCCACGCTCTTCGTGGCCGCGGCCTTCGTCGCCGCGCTCTTCTTCGTCGCGGCCTTCGTCGCCGCACTCTTCTTCGCCGCGCCGGGTGTCACCTCCGAGGGTGGCCGCCAGTGGCTGGCCGCGGCCTCGACGGCCTTGCGTTGGTGCGACGTGGGGCTCTGCGGGTCCTTGAACCAGGCGTCGAAGGCGGTGGTGCCGAAGCGCTTGCCGATCTTCTGGCCCTTGAGCCATTGCGGGTCGGTCACCCGGGCGCGGAGGACGAAGCGGTGGTACGGGTAGTCGCGCTCGGCCTCGTCGTCATCGAGCGACTGCCGGCCCGCGAACCAGGCTCGCTCGTTGTCGATGATGCCGTGGCGCGAGACGAGCTCGACCGAAGCGATGAACTTGCCGACGTGCTCGCGGTGAAACGCCTCTTCCCAGATCTTCACCGCCCCGAGCGCCCCGAGCGCCCGCTGAAGCGGCAGCTTCCCCCCGTACGGCAGGCCATCATACAGCGCGCTCAGCACGAAGGACCGGGTATCCGCGTAGTCGCTGAGCCCCCCGGCGCTGCCCGTCCGACAGACGAGCTCGACCGTGTCGCCCGAGATTGCACTGACCTCAATGTAGAGTGTGTCGCTCGACATGCCGCGCGACACTATCACAGCATGCTCAGGTCGAGCACAGGGGCGCCCGGCCTCGTCGCCGCCCCGCGGTAGAACACACCATCGTTGGCGGTCGGCAGGAGGCCCAGAAACAGCGGCTGGCCCGGGACGACGAGGTCGAGCGGGACGGCCCACGTGACCCATTGGCCGATATCCACCCAGCCCATGTCACCGGCCAGCGGCTGCAGGCTCGGCGGCGCGGCCGCGTTGAGGGAGTCGACATCAAAGGGCCCCGTGAGCACCAGCTCGCCGCTCTGCGGACCGTTGGCGAGATCGCCGAGGCCGTCGGCGACCTGAACCCGCAGGGTCGCCGAGGCGACCGTCAGGCCCGCGAGCTCCGCGGGGATGTCGAAGCGAATGAACGAGTGGGACGGCCGGGACTGGCCGTCGAGGTTGCTGCCACGCGAGCCGGAGCCCGTCGGGTCAAAGGCGGGGTTTTGGGCCAGACACGCGCTGCTCGCCGCGAGCAGGACAAGCAACCGGTCGATGCGCGATCGAGGCCGCGTCACTGCTC
>Ga0075152_10000330_pt1 | contig 35817 bp, 31 predicted proteins | sample JI61114C2DNA_FD_70964 | JGI IMG/M metagenome (GOLD analysis project Ga0075152, IMG submission 70964) | Wastewater effluent complex algal communities from Wisconsin, to seasonally profile nutrient transformation and Carbon sequestration -... | ecosystem: Engineered > WWTP > Effluent > Algae...
AAATTACTCTCTTAAAATCGTCACGTGTCCATCGCGGTATTTCATTCCCTCAAGTTCACTTACACCGAGTATGTAATAGTATGTTCCTTCAGCGAATCCGTCCGCATCCCAATTATTCTGATAGTTTTTATTTTCATAAACCAGATTACCCCATCTGTTATACACCTGCAAAGTGCTATTCGGAAAATCTTCCAATCCAAAGATTTCAAAATAGTTGTTCCCTGCATTTCCATTGGGAGTAAAAACGTTTGGAACGGTAATCTTACATGGGCGAAGGAATGCAAAATACTCTGTGATGGAAGAGAAATTGCACACTGGCTCAAAAACCTCTACATAATAATAGCCAGCTTGAGTGGCGCCATAACCATATCCACCTCCTGAAGCCTGCTCTGTGTATTCAATTCCATCTGAAGAATAATACCAATCATAGGTATATCCATTCGTAGGTGATGGAGCATAGAAATCATAGGTATATCCTGAGCAGAAACCAGCAGTATCGATTGGTGCGTTCAAAGGCACTGCAGGGATAAAGGCGAAAATTGTGTCCTTGATTATACAATCGGTATCATCAGTGGGGTATACACTGAAGACAAACTCAGTTGATTCAGAGATACCATTGCTCTCGATGATGGTGCTAGAAGCAGTTGGATTTGCGACTGGACCAGATGGAGTCCAGCTATACACGTAGTTCATACCTTGCACTGGATTCGTCACAGAGCCGCTGATGTTTTCTTCTGGGCCACAGAAATTCAAATCGCCACTTGTTGTTACAATTGGTCCATCGTAGGCTGTAACAGAAATATCTTCTGTATAAGTGCACCCAAAATCGTCAATAGCCGTGTAGGTATAAATATGATTACCGGCAGTTGTTGGAACACAAAGTACAGTATCGCCACCTGCACTCAAATCAATAAAGAAAGGACCGGATAAGAAGCTTGAATCAGCACCAGCACCGATGCTTGGGGTGAAAGAAATTAACTCTGGATATAGATATTCTGCGAACGTAACCGACCAATCAAATATGAATCCATTATCAGAACCGAAAGCATCACATATTTCTACAATCCACTCGCCATTTAATGGACATCCAACTAATCCAGTGAAAGACTGAACACTCTCATATGTTCCTGAAGGCAAAGTTCCTCCTGTATTGTCAATCCAAGTGCCATTGGTTGCAGTAGGTGACCAGAAATAATCATAACCAATACCGGGCGTTAAATCTGCATCATTATCAATTGGCTCCCCCAGAAAGGTGCCGCCACCGCCTTGCTGATGCACATTGATCAGCTGACCATTTGGACAAATAAAAGTGATCGTGATATCACCCATGTAGGAGTGCTCAAAATTGATGAATAGGTTTGCGATATCGTTTTCAGACGCAACTGTTGACCCAGGCGAAAATCCTCCAAAGAGCAACGTATCACCGAAGCAAATCGTTTGATCATCGGGAATGAATAATGCGCCTCCGAAATTGGCTGTTGGAAGAGCCGTCCAAAGAACTGGAGTCACATTGCCATCCACAGTAAATTCTTGACCTACACATACATTATAATCGTCTGATGTTACATTGATTACTGGTGTTGTAGATACATAAACGAGTTTATCGGGTAAGTTTCCACTAGTACAGCCATTGTTATCCGTGAGCGATAATTGCACCACATAAGCTCCCGGCTGGCTGAATGAATGCGTCACTGAAGGCCAATCAGTTGTATTCGTTTGACCATCTAAAAAATCCCATGTAAAAGAACCAAGACTCATTCCTTCTGCGAACGTTGAACTTGATCCATTAAATGTGATCTCTTCACCAACACAAACTTTAATTGGATTTTCTTGAGTCTCATCAGTAGTGATAATGGCTACCGGTCTAGCGCAAGGTGTCGTGCAAGTGATTTCCGCCAAAAAACTGCCGACCAAGTCGTCATCGTTTGAAGTAAAATTAACAGTAAGACATCCAGCAGCATTTGTGGAAGTAATATCCACTCCTTGCAATTCAGTTCCGGCAAAAGTGCCAAATGAAGGAGCTGTATCATCGCTTCCATCATAAATCGTGATCACGTCACCTTCACTTAACTCGGTATAAACAAAGTACAAATTCACCAAATTTTCGCCTGAACCATCCTGACAAATCGTAGATGTTAAATCCTCATTTGGCTGGTAATTCCCGGCGCTCATTCCACTGTCAGTCAAGAACGACTGGCAATTGGCTGGAATTTCACTTCCTACTCCATATTCTTGAGCAATTGTTGCACTTCCTGCGAGACATAGCAACGCCAGCAACAGACATTTCGTTGATTTCAATTTCATAATTAATGACTTTTCAGGTTGACTATTTCTTATGTTTGAGTGTGCGTTGATACATCACATTCAAGCGATCCTTTGAATAAACGAACAAGGTTTTAGACGTGCCTTGGATCATGTAATATTGATTGTCATGCTCTAATGGCTGAAGGTTAATCAGCAATGGATTGAATGTCACAGTAGTTGCTCCTGTTTGATTTCCAACATCTATCGTTGTGAATCCAGCCGTTTTTTCTTCAGTCATTTCACTAATAATGCACATATTATCAGCAATAAAAGAAGTCCAAGACAATTCCTCGGCGGTCATGGCTGAAATTTGTTTAGCGTTCAGGGCGGCTGAAACTTTCGGTGAAATGGATGCTTGTTGTGCATTCATTCCGACAACTCCTGCAAACAGGGCAATGTAGAGCAAATAGATTTTTTTCATTTCGATTTTTGTGTTCTTTCGAGTATTGTGACAAATGTATCAATCCGAAAGTTGTATGAACAAAGAAATTATCTCTGATTTTTTTTTACCAATACCTTCGCAACCGTTTGAAACAGCACTATGAATCGTATTTCTTCTGATAAATACCACCTTATTGAAGCAACAGGTGCGGACCTTGCCAATGAATGGCTGATTGTACCTCAATTCCTTTATAGGAGCGATCCCAACTGGATTCCATACATAAAACAAGATGTTCGCAGCATTTTTGATCCGGACAAAAACAAACTCTTCAAAGAAGGAAATGCAAAGCGCTGGATTTTAAAAGATGAAAATGATGAATGTGTCGGGCGAATTGCAGCTTTTCACGCCAAAAAATATGCAACAACACAAGCGCAACCAACAGGCGGTATCGGCTTTTTCGAGTGTGTCGACAATCAAGATGCAGCCTTCAAATTATTTGATGTCGCATGCCATTGGTTGAAGTCGGAAGGAATGCAAGCAGTGGATGGCCCAATCAATTTTGGTGAAAAAGAAGCGTATTGGGGATTATTGGTAATGAACTTCACTGACATGAGCAGCTTTCGTATGAACTACAACCTGCCTTATTATCAGCGCTTTTTTGAGAATTACGGCTTCAAGACATACTACGAACAGCTTTGCTACAAGCGAGATCTAAGCATTCCCGCGCAGGAAGTTTTTGTGCGCAAAACCAACATGTTGATGAGCGAACCTGGTTATCGGGTTGCAAATGCAAAGGGACGCTCCATGGAACAAATTGCTGTTGATTTTGTAACGATCTACAACTCGGCGTGGGCCGGGCTTCCCGGTTTTAAAAAAATGCAGCTGCAACAAGCACGCAATGCCGTGAATGCCATGAAACAAGTTATGGATCGCGACATCATGGTATTTGTATATCATTTTGACAAACCAATCGGATTCTACATCAATTTACCAGAAGTGAATGAATTCATGCAACACGTCAATGGCAACTTGAACTGGATCGGGATACTCAAGTTTCTTTATTATAAAAATTTCGGCAAAAGAAAAACCATGGTCGGAATAGTATTCGGCGTGGATCGCGACTACCATGGTAAAGGAGTGGAAGGTGCCATGATCAAATTCTGCGAAGAACACATTGTAACCTTAAAACGATATGAGGATACAATTCTTACCTGGATTGGAGATTTTAATCCGAAAATGATCCATGTTGCAGAGAATCTTGGTGCCAATTTGTATCGAAAATTGATCACTTATCGCAAACTTTTTGATGAAAACAAACTTTTTGAACGTCATAAATCCCTTCACTAAGTAGCGCCAACGCTGACTTTTTAAAACTATTTGCATTTATTCTCAACAAGAGTTGCGTTGTCCTTATCGGGGAGTATATTTGCGCCCGCTTTTTAGGAAAGCGAGATGATCTCGTAGCTCAGCTGGTAGAGCAATACACTTTTAATGTATGGGCCCTGGGTTCGAATCCCAGCGGGATCACAAAACGAAGAAGAAAAATGAGGACAGGCTACTGTCCTCATTTGTTCTTCATAAAAACTAAAATTAGCCCTGGTGGTGAAATTGGTAGACACGTACGTTTGAGGGGCGTATTTCGCAAGATGTGCTGGTTCGAGTCCAGTCCAGGGCACTACCCAGAGAATTGAAGAGCTTCTCTCATAAAAAAATCTTCTGAGGCGCGAAGCTAAAGACACCACTTTACCGAAGTGGCGGAATTGGTAGACGCGCACGTTTCAGGTGCGTGTATTGAAAAATGTGAGGGTTCGAGTCCCTCCTTCGGTACGAAGAGGTCATCAGGAATGATGGCCTTTTCAATGACAACCAAAGGACCTTTGCGTCTTTTACTTCCACAAGGTCATTGATGCTTGATCCGTGCTAATCAGTTTTCTCTTTCAGCATCACTAATTTCGACAAAAAAACAATATGCCTTCAGACGGCCTGCACCTTATTGCACCTTCAACGACATGGTGGCCCGCAAGCCAAAAGCCCTTTCTTATCAGCGGACCTTGCAGCGTAGAAACTGAAGAACAACTTATGCAAACCGCCGCTCAGCTAGCCATTGGCAAAAAAGTGCATGTAATGCGCGGCGGCATCTGGAAACCTCGAACAAGGCCAGATTCATTCGAGGGAGTTGGCGAAGTTGGATTGATGTGGATGGCACAAGCCAAAAAAGAAACAGGTCTGAAAATCGCGACTGAAGTTGCCAATGCGGAACATGTGGAACTGTGCCTGAAGTATGGATTTGATATGCTTTGGATTGGAGCTCGGACGACAGTAAATCCATTCTCCGTTCAGGAAATTGCAGAGGCATTGCGCGGTGTAGACATTCCTGTTCTAGTAAAAAATCCGGTAAATCCTGATCTGCAGCTTTGGATTGGAGCACTTGAACGAATTCAGCGCAGTGGCATTACGAAACTAGCTGCTATACACCGTGGATTTTCACATTTTGGAGAAAGCATCTACCGCAACAAACCCATGTGGGAAATACCCATTGCGTTGCAAACACAATTCCCCCAACTCAGTATTTTTTGCGATCCAAGTCACATTTGTGGTAGACGTGATTTGCTGCTTCCTGTTGCGCAAAAAGCTATGGATTTAGGCATGGATGGATTAATGCTTGAAAGCCATATCGCACCAGATCAAGCATGGACGGATGCCAAACAACAAGTGACACCGCAAGCACTTTTCGAACTTTTAGATCAACTTCATGTGCGCGTAGTTTCTACGAATGATGTCGGATTTACAAATGAACTTCATTCTATTCGATCGCGCGTTGACAAAATTGATGAAGAAATAATTCAGTTGATTGGTCAACGAATGCAGGTAACGGAAGAACTCGGATATTATAAAAAGGAACACAACATCACTATTCTGCAAGTTGAACGCTGGAAAGAAATCATTGAAACGCGGACGATGCTCGCTGAAAAACTAGGAATCAGTCAAGAGTTCATTGATAAATATTTGGAAATTCTACATAAAGAATCAATCAGAACACAAACACGCGCAATGAACTCATCAGCCCAATTGCCGCTCAAAAATTCAAATAACTCTATTTGATTTTTACTCTGAAAAATTTCTTTTGTCCAATAAACCCCTCGAGTTGGTCACCTGCGTGAACTGGCCCGACACCAGCAGGAGTGCCTGTAAAGATCAGATCGCCAATTTTCAAAGTCATATACTTGGAAACATATTCGATGATTTGATCAAACGAAAAAATCATCTGGTCGGAAGTTGAGTTCTGCACTTCAATACCATTCTTTTTTAATGAAAATTGTTTGTGATGTTCTTCCAAAAATTCTTGAACTGAAATAAAATCTTGACCAATAACTGCAGAACCATCAAAGCCTTTGGCCTTCTCCCAAGGCAAACCCTTCTTCTTTAATTCGTCCTGAACATCCCTTGCCGTAAAATCTATTCCTAAACCTATTTCATCATAATATCTCGATGCAAATTCATGCTGAATATTCTTGCCAAGTCTGTTGATGCGAATAACAAGCTCCACTTCGTAATGCAGATCGGAAGTCCAATCCGGGATATAAAACGGATTACTTTTCGGTAGAATAGCAGAATCAGGTTTACAAAAAAACACTGGCTCGCTTGGAACTGCATTGCCAAGTTCCTTTGCATGTTCAGAATAATTTCGACCGATACAAATAATCTTCATTTCTAATTTGTGATTTTGATTTCTTTATGTAGTGAAGACCTATTTAACGAATTCTATTTTCACTTTCCGATCTTCACCATTTTCCGTCTGCGAGTCACGATCACCAAAGTACTTTGTGATAAACCGTTCTGTCGGCAATCCACTCGCAGCGAGGAAACGCTTCACTTCATTGGCGCGCATTTGCGACAATAAAAGATTTTTTGCTGAATCACCAGTCTTATCCGCATAACCAGTAACGATCAATTTCAAAGACGAACTTCTCGCAAGTATGTCCACAATTTCATTTAATGAAAGCTTTGAGCCCGCATCAAGGGAAGTGGATCCTTTCGCAAAATAGATATTCATTGAACCCGGGAGATTCGTAACAGTACCAAGACTGTTGCCTGGCTTCACCATGCTGTTGCCTGCGTCTGCCACATCTTGTCCTGAGTTCATTTTGACCAATGCAAAAACCATATCGCGGAGATCATCAATTTGTTTTTGCATGACAAGGTTTTTATCGTCTTGATTCTGCTGCCACATTTTCAATTGTTCCGTTCGCAAATCATCGATCTGCTTTTGCATGCCATCCAGTTTGTTGTTGTTCGCTTCGAGTAATTCCAATACCTGGGCAGCAAAGTCTTTGTCCACTCCATTCTTTGATGAAGATGCATCTTGTGAGTCGCTCAGTGAGGAAGGATCTTCAAAATTAATGAGCGCCATCGACTCAGCACTCAATTGCACTTTTATTGGATCTAACGGTCGCTTCGGATCGAATGAAGTATATTCTTCCAATAGCTTGGCTTTGGCGGCATCATCGATCATTGTCTCATCACTCGAAGTGATAACCATCAAATTTTCATCGCCATAAATGCCAACCTCCATATTCACCAAAAGTTTCAAATCACTCAGTTCCTTCTGGAGATAAAATTTTTGCATCCGCAATTTCGCTTCTTCATCCGCAGCACCCGCTGAAAAATCTGTTTTAGAAAAATCCAACGCTTCTATGGATGACAATTTATTCACGACAAGATTTGAAAAGCTCTTAAAGTCCTTCAACTTCTCATATTCATAGAATTCAAGCGCGCCTTTTACCACATTGTTCAGATCGCGCAGTGTTTCTTTTTTTGATTTTTTTAATCGAACATCTCCGTTCTCTAACTCCGCACAGCGTTCGATATAAAGTCCCAGATAAGAACTCACAAGATCTTGAAACTGATCCAGCTGTTGTGTACTTGCTGGTTCGTAATAGTTAATTACAATGCGGTGTTCTGTTGTTTTCGTTGGGATGAGTGATGATCCTTTCCCAGAAGTATCTGAAGGAAAATGATTGATAATAGTAGTTCCTTGCGCAAACAGAAAATTGCTGCACACCAAATGAATTACCAGTATTAACAATACTTTCCACATCGCCAGGTCAATCTTCAAAGATAATTTTAGAGTGCAAATTGACTTTCCAGATAGCCCCAGAATCGCGCCGTAATTATGAACGTGTTATGAACAGTAAACATGGAGGATTCTACTACACTTCTTCCATTGATGAAGTGCACAAAAGGCTCCATGAAGTCATATGAAATCAAGGCGCTTTCCATTAAAACAAAATGCTAAATGCATGCGTTTAGCATTGGCTATTCACCAATTAAAAATTTACATGTTTTGTATTTTTGATCCATCCAAAAACTCAACAATGAAATCTCCTTTGTTACTGCTGACCTCGATGATATTCTGTTGCACGATTTTATCATGCAAAAAAAAGGAAACGGAAGAAGTCACTCCGGATCCTATTACTCCTGAGCAATCTTGTTCTCCGAATTACTCATTTATGGGAAGCGCTGCTGCCGGACCTAAACTGATATTTAAGTTTCATTTCGATAGTACTCAAGCGCGATTGAACAATATTGGTCAATCTACTACACTTCCTTCTGGTCACGGAGGGCAATCACCGCGTTTCAATTCAATTTCCCAACACTACATTGAATTGGCCGGTGACTTTGACTTTCTTGGAGCGGGAGAGGTTTTATATGTAGGATCAGAAACCAATGCGGGTGGTTCAAATGCCATTGACTATTGTGAGTCAACAATTACGGAAGAGGATGAAACATTTTTCTCGATTCCAATCAGTGCCATGAATCCGGGTACTTACAAATGGCTGCGCGTTTCACTTGCGTACCAGAATTATGATATTTATTACAAATCAGATTTGTTACCAGGCAGTCATGTCGGAAGCGGAAGTATTGCTTCATTCGTTGGATTTAATACGTATCTCACTAACTATGATTTGGCTGGAGCGAATAGGACTCCATCGACAGATGCGGGTGGACCAGGCAATCACGCTCAAGGTTATTGGGCATTTGTCACGAATGTTTTTGGCACAGATTACTTTCTAGATGGACAGGCCCCGGCAGGAGCAACGACAGTTCCAAATCCCTTCACCCTTTCTCCTATTCCTGCAGGTAGCTGTGTAGTCACCGGTCAATTCGTGAACAACTCTGGTACGAACGAGCCACTTGTGATTTCTGGAACAGAAACAGAGGATATAGTAATTATTGTATCACTTTCAACGAATAAAAGTTTCGAATGGATCGAGGTTAATCCTGATGGATTCTTTCAACCCGAAATTGGTGAAGCAGTTGTTGACATGGGATTAAGAGGACTTATTCCTATCAAAAACTAATTCGAAGTACGCTGAAATTACCAGCGTGCTATGACTGTTTCATTTCCTTTAGTGATGTCATTGATTTCGGAAACTACTTCACTTCCGATTGGCAAATAAATATCCACTCGGCTTCCAAATTTGATAAAGCCAAATTGGTCATTGCGTTTCACTTGATCGCCAGGCTTCACGTAGTAAACAATTCTTCTTGCAACAGCTCCTGCAATTTGTCTGAATAAAACCTCTTTTCCATTGGGGTGTTCAACTACAATGGTTGTGCGTTCATTGTCTGTACTACTTTTTGGATGCCACGCCACCAAATACAAACCCTTGTGATATTTAGCATACTTCACAACTCCTTCGCATGGCACCCAATTCGCGTGCACATTCAATGGTGACATAAAAATGGAAACCTGCAATCGTTTTCCTTTGAAATACTCGGGCTCCTCCACTTCCTCGATAACTACAACTTTTCCGTCACATGGAGCTACCAGTTCATTCGCATTTGATCTATTTGTACGTGATGGCAATCGGAAAAACTGAATTACCAGGTAATAGAATACCACAGCGATAAGTGCAAACAAATAAAACCAGATCGAGCCAAAACCTACAAGATATCCAAATCCGTAGACAATCGCGGCGATAAGAATAGTTGCGCCTGCAATGATTTTGTATCCTTCTTTATGAATTGTCATAGTATTCTATTTAAAATTAAAAATGCCAACAACACTGGCAATGCGATCAGTAATCCATCAAATCGATCGAGCACTCCACCATGTCCAGGAATAAGTTTGCCGCTGTCTTTGACTTGAAATGATCTTTTTAATTGTGATTCAAATAAGTCTCCAAGATTTCCAAAAACGGCCACTATTAATGCCATCACCAACCATTCCATTCGAGTCAGTGCTACGAAGTATTCAGAAAATAAAAACGCAATACTGAAACATAAGATCACACCACCGAAAAGACCTTCCCACGTTTTGTTTGGCGATACTTTCGGATAGAGTTTTCTTTTTCCAAAAAATTTCCCGACGAAATATGCCCCTGTGTCGTTGGACCAGAGAATTACAAAAAAACCAAGCAAGATTTCGTATTCGTAAGTTCCGTTCACAAGTGGAACTGCATTCACCAAGGCGAATGGAAGAATCGCATATATCCAACCAAAAAATGTGACCGCAATTTTAGTAAGTGATTCATTGTCTAGCTTGACTAATTCAAAACAAAGAATGGATGGGATGAGAAAAGCTATGGACCAAAGCCAATTCGAATCAATCGAGTTAGTGAGAACTAAAAAGACAAGCAAATAAATTGTAACTCCAACGAACATTCCCGCGAACCATCTTGGTTCATTTGACTCTTTATGTCTTGCCAGTTCATAAACCTCATATAAACCTACCGAGGCGAAAACAAGAAATAAGATACCCAATGCCAACTGGCCATAATATGTCGCTCCCAACACGGCGAGAGAAAAGACAATACCTGTAATTGATCTGGTGAATAGATTACTCAAAAAACAAAAATATTTTCGAGTGCAAACTTAAGCCACTTATGCAAACCCAATTCAAGTAATCGTTTGGCAAGATTTTAAGTTTTAACTAGTGACTATTTGATGTGTAAATAAAAAGGAGCGGAAAAACCGCTCCTTTCAATTCAACTTTAAATTCCATTACGAACCCGCCACCACAGGTTGAAGTTCCTGATGATGCCTGTCAGCCCATTTACGAGCCCCAAGTATTTCTTCTAAATCATCTTTAAAAATGACCTCTTTGTCCAAAAGTTTTTTCGCTAAAGCATCCAGTTTTTCTTTGTTCGCCATCAGCAAATCGCGCGCTTTTTCGTAAGCCTTTTCAATCACCTTGCTTACTTCTTCATCGATAACGCGTGAAGTTTCTTCACTATATGGCTTTGTAAATTGGGATTCACCGCTACTGTCATAATAACTGCGATTACCAATTCGTTTGTTCAAGCCGTAGATAGAAACCATTGCATACGCTTGTTTGGTTACCTTTTCAAGATCACTAAGAGCGCCGGTTGAAATTCGCCCAAAAGCAACATCTTCTGCTGCACGACCACCCAAGGCTGCGCACATCTCATCAAAAATCTGCTCTGTCGTTGTGATCTGACGCTCCTCAGGGAGATACCAAGCTGCACCTAACGACCTTCCGCGTGGTACAATAGTCACTTTTACAAGTGGGGAAGCATGTTCAAGTAACCAACTGATAATTGCATGCCCACTTTCATGATAGGCGATGGTTGATTTTTCTTCTGGTGTGATGATTTTATTTTTCTTTTCTAAACCGCCAATGATTCGGTCAACGGCATCGAGAAAATCTTGTTTCCCGACACTCGATCCACCTTTTCGTGCGGCAATCAAAGCTGCTTCATTGCAAATGTTTGCAATATCCGCTCCGCTGAATCCTGGTGTTTGACGCGCAAGAAAATCTACATCAATTGACTTATCAAACTTTACATTTTTCAAATGCACGTGGAATATCTGAACCCGTTCATTCAAATCCGGCATGTCCACATAGATCTGTCTATCAAATCGACCTGCACGTAATAATGCTTTATCCAAAATATCCGCTCTATTCGTGGCTGCCAGAATAATGATTCCACTATTTGTTGCGAAACCATCCATTTCTGTGAGCAATTGGTTGAGGGTGTTTTCACGCTCATCGTTGCTTCCAAAATTGATGCTTTTACTTCGAGCCCTTCCAATAGCATCAATTTCATCGATAAATATGATCGATGGTGCCTTTTCCTTGGCTTGACGGAATAAATCACGAACGCGACTAGCGCCTACACCAACGAACATTTCGACAAAATCCGAACCGCTCAGCGAGAAAAATGGCACTTGTGCTTCACCCGCTACTGCTTTGGCAAGCAATGTTTTACCGGTTCCCGGAGGACCAACTAACAAAGCTCCTTTTGGAATTTTCGCTCCTAACTCTGTGTACTTCTTTGGATTTTTGAGGAAATCAACAATTTCTTGCACTTCTTGTTTGGCACCTTCTAAACCGGCAACATCATTGAATGTAACCAATGTGCCTTTGCCTTTATCAAACAATGTCGCTTTCGATTTTCCTATGCTGAAAATCTGACCACCAGGACCAGATGGACCGCCCATTCGACGCATAATCAACACCCAAACACCGATGATCAAACCAAATCCGATTATCCAAAACAATAAGTTTTGACCGAACTCATTCACCGGTCGGAACTCTACATCAAATTTGTACTGATCACCAAGTTCCTCGATCTCATCAATCTTATTTTCACTCGGTGGCACGTTAAACCAGAACTCACTTGAACGATTGAAACCATTCATGATTGGCTGATTACCTAACTTTTGACCTAGAGCGGCTCTGCCTGTCGAGTCCAAATACACCTTGGCCACTACACCATTGTATTCCAGCTTATCCAGGTAACCACTTTCTGCATATACTTTGAATTCGCGATAGTCGATTTGTTTGCCGTCACTGCCGCTACTGAAGACCATCATTCCTATCAGAACCATTGCTATCAATGCATAGATCCAATAGAAATTCATCTGCTTCTTTTCATTCGCTCCATTTGGCGCACCCGGTTTTTTGGGCACTTTCTGTTCTTCTGACATCTTACTTATTTGTCGTATTTGTTTTTCACTTAATCAATCAATTCTTTTCATGTCTGCATCTGCCCACAAATCTTCAAGTGCATAAAAATCACGAGCCTCCTTGTCAAAAATATGTACAACTACATTCACATAATCCATCAATATCCACTTCGCATTCTTCAGACCCTCTGTATGCCAAGGTGAATCCTGACAATTTTTAACTGTCTCCTTTTCTACAGATTGGGCAATAGCCTGAACCTGGGTATTACTATTACCCGAGCAAACTACAAAATAGTCTGTCATGGCGCCCTGAATTTTCCTGAGATCCATCACAACAATGTCTTTTGCTTTGATCTCTTGCATTCCGGCAATAATACAATCCAGAAGAACCGAGGTTTCAGAGACGGGCTTTTTTCTGATAATTCTTTTTTCTTTTGTCACAACAGCTGCAAAAGTAGCTTGCTCCTGCTCTGCATCAATATCTGTTGAAGATATAAATCCTTGCTGTTTCAAATTTTTCTGATTTCCACTTCCTTTCAACTTCGATATGTAGTTTTTTTGTAGAATGCTTTTCCGAGACAGAGCTATAATAAACCTAGAATCGGTCGACTCGACCAACAACTATGCTGCCAATCTGGTAAGGCTGTCACAACCTCCGGAAGGCACTGTCATTACGGCACAACATCAGACAAGCGGACGGGGTCAGCGGCATGCTTCCTGGGAAAGCACAAATGGCGAAAACCTGTTATGCAGTATCATACTTTATCCGAAATTTATTCAGGCAATCAATCAATTCTCGCTCAGTCAAGCCATTGCTTTGAGCGTTCGTGAGCTTGTCGAAAATGAAATACAAAAGGAAGTTTCGATCAAATGGCCGAACGACATCATCGTTGAAAATAAAAAAATAGCAGGCATACTGATTGAAAACTCGTGGATGGATGCACGGCTGAACAGTTGTATTTGTGGTATTGGGATTAACCTGAATCAAATGCACTTTGAAACTTCGAATGCTATTTCTGTCAGATATATAACTAAAAGAATTTGGGATGTCAATGACTGCCTTGTCCAATTCATTGATATTCTCGAGAAATACTATCTAAGACTTAAGTCTGAGAACTACGTTGAAATTTCCAACGCCTATCATTCTCACCTTTTTCGCAAAGACATTCGTTCACGCTTCATTTTTGAAAACAATGAAATTGAAGCCACTATTCTAGGTGTAGACCTACATGGCCGTCTAAAAATACAACCTTCCGCCGGAGAAATCGTATTCTGCGATCTCAAAGAAATAGCCATGATTTTGTAGATTTTTAAATAAATCTACATTTTTTATGCGCGCATAACATTTTTTGAACTTCATTCGTATCAAATTTTCACTGCAATAAACTGCAGCCTTCATTTTATGAAACCAGAAGAAACAATTGATTTTCATATAAGATGGGCTTGGGCCAAGATTTCCAAGGCATATAATACAGAAGCCGCTAAAAATGGCGCAACAATGGCCATTGGATATGTTCTACTAAACATTGACAAAGAAGGCACGCCAAGCACGAAGCTGGGTCCCAGGATGGGCATGGAGCCAACGAGTCTTTCTCGCATTCTTAAGAGCATGGAAGAACTGAAACTCATCAAACGTGTTGCGGACAAAAGTGACAAACGCATAGTTAAAATTCAACTCACCGCCAAGGGCCGTGAAATGAGGGAAGTTTCGAAAGTGGCTGTGATGCGCTTCAACTCCATGGTTTATGAAAACATCCCTTCTGAAAAATTATCTACATTCTTCGAAGTAATGAAACAAATTCACATTCTGCTTGAGAATAAAGTCTTTGCAGAACAACTTAATTAATAGCATATCTCTCATTTTATATATGAAAAGAAATATCAAAAAAGTAGGTGTTATCGGCAGCGGAGTCATGGGCTCAAGAATCGCATGTCATTTCGCTAATATTGGTTTGAACGTCGTGTTGCTTGACATCGTTCCAAACTCATTGACTGATAAAGAAACTGCAGCCGGAAAAACACTTCAAGACAAAGTCGTGCGGAACCGAATTGTCAATGATGCACTCGATTCAGCCTTAAAATCGAATCCTTCGCCGATATATAGAAAATCATTCGCAACAAGAATCAAGACCGGTAACCTCGATGACAATCTGGAACTATTAAAGGATTGTGATTGGATAATTGAAGCAGTTACCGAGCGGCTTGATATTAAAAAATCAGTTTACGAAAAGGTGGAAGCAAATCGCAAACCGAACAGCCTCATCACAACAAATACTTCAGGCATTCCAATTCATCTTCTTATTGAAGGAAGAAGCGATGATTTTCGTAAAAATTTCTGCGGAACACACTTCTTCAATCCACCGAGATATCTAAAGTTACTTGAAATCATTCCTACTCCAGAAACGTCTGAGGAAGTCATTTCATTTTTTACAGAATATGGGCAAAGTTATTTAGGCAAAGTTGTAGTGCACTGCAAAGACACTCCGGCATTTATCGCAAATAGAATTGGTGTCTACAGCATTCAGTCACTCTTCCATCTGGTAGATGAAATGGAATTAAGCGTTGAAGAAGTCGACAAACTCACAGGGCCAGTTTTAGGCCGACCTAAAAGTGCTACTTTCAGAACATGCGATGTTGTTGGACTTGACACATTGGTTCATGTCGCCAATGGAATATTTGAAAATTGCAAAAACGATGAAGCGAAATCCGCTTTTGCAACTACTGAGTATGTCAAAAAAATGGTTGAGAACAAATGGTTCGGTGATAAGTCTAAGCAAGGATTTTATAAGAAAACGAAGAATGAAAAAGGCGAAACAGAAATTCTATCTCTGAACTTAAAAACACTTGAGTATGCGACACAGAAAAAAAGCAAATTTGCTACTTTAGAATCGACCAAGTCAATTGATGAAATCGAACGGCGATTACCAATTCTTTACAACGGCTCAGACAAAGCAGGAGAATTTTACAAGAAATCATTCGCAGGACTTTTTGCGTATGTAAGCAATCGCATTCCTGAAATCAGCAACAATCTATACAGCATCGATGATGCAATGAAAGCTGGTTTTGGCTGGCAACTTGGTCCATTCGAATCGTGGGACGCAATTGGTGTTGAGAAGGGCATGAAGGACGCTTTGGCGCAAGGTCATCAAGTTGCTAACTGGATTGACGAAATGATTGATGCAGGTAATAAGTCATTCTACAAAATAGAAAACGGCAGAAAAAATTATTATGATCCTGTTACTAAATCATATCAGCCAATACCTGCACCTGAAAGACAAATCACTTTGTCGCAGCTACCTGAAAGTGCCATCGTATGGAAAAACTCAGTAAGTGTCATTCGACATCTCGGTGATGGCATTCTTTGTTGCAGTTGGAACACAAAAATGAATACGATTGGAAGCGAAGTCATTGAAGCATTAAACAAAGCTATTGATCTTGCAGAAAAAGAATATCGTGGTCTTGTTATTTACAATGATGGAGAGAATTTTTCTGCCGGAGCAAACGTAGGAATGATCTTCATGTTCGCCGCCGAACAAGACTATGATGAATTGGATATGGCAATACGCGTTTTCCAAAAAACGATGATGCGCATGCGTCACTCATCCATTCCCGTTGTTGGCGCTCCGCACAACTTGGCATTGGGAGGTGGATGCGAACTCAATCTTCACGTGGATAAAGTCATTGCTCATGCTGAGCTTTATATGGGACTTGTAGAATTCGGCGTGGGTGTTATACCTGGCGGAGGAGGAACAAAAGAATTTGCGCTGCGATGCAGCGATGAATTTCACGATGGTGATATTCGAATGAATACGTTCAGAAATCGTTTCCTCACCATAGGCCAAGCAAAAGTTTCAACATCTGCTTACGAGGCATTTGATCTTGGCTATTTAAGATTTGGTGTTGACGAGGTTATTATGAGCCGCGAGCTACAACTTGCCCGAGCCAAAGAAGCATGTCTTGAAATGGCGGATGCTGGATACACTCAACCGCCAATGCGAAAAGACATTACGGTTTTGGGACAAGAAGCGCTTGGTATCGTTTACGTCGGTGCAAATAGTATGAAAAGTGGAAACTATATCAGTGAACATGATCAATTGATTTCTGAAAAACTTGGATTTGCTATGGCTGGCGGCGATCTCAGTGGAGCAACGCAAGTGAGTGAACAATATCTTCTTGATCTTGAAAGAAAAACATTTTTGGAGTTATGTCAACAAAGAAAATCACTCGAAAGAATGCAATCACTCTTGACCACTGGAAAAATTCTTCGCAACTAACGCAGATATTAAACTAAAAGAATTTCGAAAACGAACGAACACATTACAATTATGAATGCATATATCATTGGTGGTTATAGAAGTGCAGTTGGTAAAGCACCCAGAGGTGTTTTCAAAAATTTCAGAGCGGATGATCTTGCCGCAAAAGTCATCGAAAAACTAGTTTCAGATTTTCCACAATTGGATAAAACCACGATTGATGATGTCATAGTAGGCAATGCAACCCCAGAAGCTGAGCAAGGCCTGAACATTGGCAGAATGATATCCTTGATGGGATTAAATACTGACAAAGTTCCAGGCATGACCATCAACCGCTATTGTTCAAGCGGTTTAGAAACAATTGCAATTGCTTCAGCTAAAATTCACGCAGGACTCGCTGATTGCATTATTGCCGGTGGTGTCGAAACGATGTCGCCTATTCCATTTGGTGGTTGGCGCATTGTGCCAAATGCACGTGTGGCAAAACAAAATCCAGATTGGTATTGGGGAATGGGACTTACCGCCGAAGCTGTTGCGAATGATTATAAAATATCGAGAGAAGATCAGGATGCATTTTCCCTCGCATCTCATTTGAAAGCGAGTGCTGCTATTGCTGAAGGAAAATTCACTCATGAAATTGTTCCTATCGAAGTGACTGATATTTTTTTAGACGAAAAAGAAAAACGCCAGGAGAGAAAATTTGCTGTTTCAAATGATGAAGGTCCTCGCAAAGACACATCACTGGATGCGCTGGCAAAGCTGAAACCCGTGTTTGATGCAAGAGGCAGCGTAACAGCTGGCAACTCTTCGCAAACATCGGATGGTGCAGCTTTCGTTATGGTTGTTTCAGAGCGAATGCTCAAACAATTGAATGTTCAACCGATTGCACAGCTTAAAAGTTATCACGTTGCTGCACTAGAGCCTCGCATTATGGGAGTTGGTCCGATCTACGCAATTCCTGGCGCGCTAAAACGTGCAGGAATGAAGCAATCAGACATCGAGTTGATAGAACTAAATGAAGCATTCGCATCCCAATCATTGGCTATCATTCGTGAATTGGGTCTCAATCCTGCAATTGTAAATGTCAATGGCGGCGCTATCGCTTTGGGACATCCACTCGGCTGCACAGGAGCAAAACTTTCTGTTCAACTTTTCAATGAAATGAGAAAACGAAAAAACAAATTCGGAATGGTGACAATGTGCGTAGGAACTGGCCAAGGTGCCGCAGGTGTGTTTGAACTATTGAATTAGACGAAATATGCGCTAAGCTTTCCTTTTAGTTTTTAATCCATTTTGCTTTACTCAAGAATTCCAAATGAACAATTCCAATCAAAAATATCCCCGCGGCAAAGCAGAGCTGAGCTCGTTCGAAGAAAGTGAATTTGAGCAACGGGTCAGATGGGCCCAAATGAGTATAATGGAAAGATTTGAAAACTGTCTTCGCATGATGGATTTGCATGGTTCATCGAAAAATAAACTTGATGAAAGCGGAAATGAATTTCTACTCTCCAAATAAATACAAGTGTTAATCGCCCAGAAATATTACAAGGAATTTATTGACCATCTGAACAAACATGAGGTTCAATATATTCTTGTCGGAGGTGTAGCCGTGCATGCGCACGGTTACGAGCGATATACCGGTGATGTGGATCTCTGGGTCAATCCCACGGGTGACAACATGTCAAAGCTCATGAATGCAATTCGGGACTTCGGATTCGACACAAGCAAAATCGAAAAGCATCATTTTTCAGAAAAGGATTCTCCAATTAAATTGGTTCAAGAAGGTCAAAAAATCGATATTATACATCATCTCACTTATGTTGTTTCATTTGATGAAGCCTGGCAAAATGCTTCTAAAGAAATCAGTGGGGACTTTCATTTCTACCTCATAAACTATCAACATCTTCTCAAAATTAAACTCGCCGCTGGTCGACCGAAAGATTTAGCGGATATAGACGAACTAAAGAAATTCAATGAGGTCGCTTCCAATCTTCAACAACGCCCCCGAAAACTCACATTCCTTCAAAAATTATTCAGCAAAAAAAAATAAATTCGATATCAGATGTCTACAACAACTCAAACCAAAGCCATCACAGGTGGCGAATTCTTAATCCGAGAAACATCGGCCAAGGACATTTTTATTCCTGAAGAATTCAGCGAAGAAATGCGTTCGATGCGCAAGATGTGTGAAGATTTTATCGCACAAGAAATCACGCCAAAGCTGGATGCCATTGATCATCAGGAAGAAGGTTTAATGCAAAGCATAATTGAAAAAGCAGGCGAACTAGGATTGCTCGGTGTTTCTGTGCCTGAAGAACTTGGTGGGCTTGGAATGGATTTTAAAACATCCATGCTCTGCGCTGAAGCACTTGGCGCTGCGAATAGTTTTTCTGTCGCATACGGAGCTCAAACCGGGATTGGCACTTTGCCTACACTTTATTATGGTTCTGATTTTCTAAAGAAAAAATACTTGCCAAAAATTGTATCAGGCGAATGGAAGGCATGCTATTGCCTTACAGAGCCGTCATCAGGCAGTGATGCGAATAGTGCAAAAACGAAAGCAGTATTGAGTGAAGATGGCAAACATTACATCATTAATGGCCAGAAAATGTGGATTACCAATGGTGGTTTTGCAGATGTGTTTACCGTGTTTGCAAAAATTGACGATGATGAAAATTTATCGGCATTTATTCTTGACAGCACGATGGAAGGTATTACCAGAAATCCAGAGGAAAAGAAAATGGGAATCAAGGGTTCTTCCACTCGTCAGTTATTCTTCAACAATGTAAAAGTGCCAGTTGAGAATATGCTGAGTGAACGTCAGAACGGCTTCAAAATCGCGGTGAACATTCTCAATATCGGTCGCATCAAACTTGGAGGCGGGGTTTTGGGTGGCTCAAAAGACACACTAACAGATGCCATCAACTACGCAAACGAGCGCCAACAATTCGGCAGGCCAATCGCGAAATACGGTGCTATTCAGCACAAGATCGGAGATATGGCGATTCGCATCTTCGCTTGTGAAAGCGCGTTGTATCGTGCCACACAAAATATTGACGATGCTATCGAGTCACTGGCTGCAAGCGGAATGGAAAAAGGACAAGCCGTATTAAAAGGCATTGCCTCGTTTGCACCTGAGTGTGCGATTCTTAAAGTATTTGGTTCAGAGGTGCTTGATTTTGTGGTGGATGAAGCTGTGCAAATTCACGGCGGAATGGGCTATAGCGCTGAAACTCGCGTCGAACGAGCTTATCGTGACTCTCGAATAAATCGCATTTTCGAAGGCACAAATGAGATCAATCGTCTCTTAACGGTTGATATGATTTTGAAAAAGGCACTCAAAGGCGAATTGGATTTGATGACTCCAGCGATGAAGGTCGCCGGCGAACTCATGTCGATTCCTGATTTCGGTGACACACCTTCTTCTCCATTCGAACAATACCATCTGAATATCATCAACTTCAAAAAAGCTGTATTGATGGTTGCTGGCGCTGCCGTTCAAAAATTGGCTGCAACAATGAATAAAGAACAAGAGGTGCTGATGACTGTTGCTGACATGATCATTCAAACTTATGTCGCAGAATCACTGCTACTCCGAATTGAAAAATTAGCTTCGATGAATGGAGAAAGTTCTATTGAATTACACAAAGACATACTTCGCGTATTCATGTATGATTCTGCTGAAAAAATTTCTTCTGCAGGCAAAGAAGCATTGTTATCATTTGCCACTGGTGATGAACTTCGCATGATGATGATGGGACTGCGGAGATTTACGAAATCAGAACCGTTTAATATTAAAGACGCCAGAAGAAATATAGCTCAGAAATTAATTGCTGATAATAGATACAGTTTTTAATACACTTATTTCTTATTAAATCATTAGCCCGTATCAGAATTCAGAAAGATTATGATGCGGGCTAAAATTTTTCCATTGCTCCAAGTCCGAAAAGAGCAAAGTCATATTTGATGGGATCAACTGCATCGAATTCTCTCAATGCAATATCCAATTCACTCACGGCCTTCCAGTCGTTTTGTTTGCGTGTCAACAAATTCAATTTACGCGAAACGTTTCCGGTATGGACGTCCAGCGGAATCGACAATTGCGCGGTGGGTATACTTTCCCAAATTCCAAAATCGACACCTTTTGAATTTTTTCTCACCATCCAACGCAAAAACATGTTCAGTCGTTTCGCCGCAGAACCACTTTCAGGATCACTGATGTGCTTTGTAGTGCGAAAGGAAATGTAGTTCTCTTCAAACACCTTTTTGAAATATGCTATCGCGGAACCAGCATTACCGCTATTTTCAAACCCATTCGTGAATACTCGCTGAAGACCTTCATGTTTCACATAAATATTCTGAAGTGATTTCACAAATTGTATAAAATCATCTCCATTAAATGTGCGATGTACGAAAGAGGATAACCTCTTTAAATCGGATGGGTGATGTTCAGTAACAAATTCATATGGAGAACCATCCATCAAACTCATCATTCGGTTTGCATTTGTGATAATTGATTTACGATTGCCCCATGAAATGGTCGCAACTAAAAAAGCGGAAACTTCAATATCCCCAGCGCTCGAAAATGTGTGAGGTACACTTATCGGATCGTTTTCAATAAAGCTAGTGCATTGATACAATTCTGCCTTCTCATCTAGAAATTCTTTGAGTTGTGAGCGTGTCATTCGAAACGAAAAAGAAGTTTCTGTGAAGTCAATTAATGCCTTCTAATCTTCACTTCCCATCAGCGCATACTGCAGGATGTTTGCCCCCATTTTAAGCGCCTTGGTGCGAGCCTCATCTGAATCTTTATGCACGGCATAGTCTTCCCAGCCATCGCCAAGATCACACTCGAAATCATAAAACACAACCATTTTCCCCTCATAAATGAGGGCGAAGCCCTGCGGTGCATTCTTATCGTGCTCATGAATTTTCGGAAGTCCAGTTTGAAAATTATAAGTTTGATGATAGATAGGATGAGTAAATGGCACTTCAATAAGATCTAGTTCAGGAAACACTTTTTTGAGTTCTTTCCGAATGAATTTATCCATTCCATAATTATCAGATATGTGAAGAAAACCGCCACCGATGAGATAACTTCTCAAATTATTTGCATCGTCCGAACTAAAAACCACATTTCCATGACCTGTCATATGAACAAATGGATAATTGATGATTTCAGGGCTACCTGCGTCGATATACGGCACTTCCTGATCAATATTCATAGCAAGATTTTTATTGACGAATTCAACAAGATTAGGAACAGATGTAGGATTTGCGTAGTAATCTCCACCGCCCTTGTACTTCAAAACAGCAATCTTATAACCTGGCGGAGCGCTATGAAATGACACTAAAAGGGGTGTCATAAAAATGATAAGAAATAATCGGAACATTGATAATTATTAGAAATTCAAAAGTATGACGACACAGCCTGAGATTTGCAATCATTTCGAATAGTTGTGTATACAAGACTTGATTTACTTTGGACGAAATTTCCAAATGAAAAAAATAATTCAAGCTGCCAACGCTCCAGCACCTATTGGCCCATATAGCCAAGCTGTTTTGGCTAACAACACGGTCTACATTAGTGGTCAAATCGCCATTGACCCAGCAACACAAACCTATTCACCCAATGACATTGAATCTGAAACAACATTGGTAATGGAAAATCTTAAGGCCATTCTTACCGAGGCAGGATTAACATTTATGCATGTGGTAAAAACCTCCATATTTCTAGCAGATATGAGTGATTTCGCCAAAGTGAATTCCATTTACAGTCAGTACTTCGATTCAGATTTTCCTGCTAGAGAAACTGTCCAGGTATCTGTACTTCCTAAAAATTGCAAAGTGGAAATATCCATGATTGCTTGCCATTGAATTTGACAACAAATCATATCCACCAATATTTAAATTCATAAACAATGCTTCTAAAGAAAATTCTCTACTACCTAAATCCAATGAATCTATTCAAAAGAGAAAAAGTAGATTTAAATCTGAGGTTCATGCATGGAATCAATAAAATTTCAATACTCATGTTTTTAGTCTGCTTGATAGCACTTATGGTGCGCTGGATTGCAAGAAGCTGAACTTCTATTCCCACTGAATGGATCGCGTGATGTGCATTACATCCTCGCGAATGAATGAAAGAACCGGCTGAACAGAATCTGGGTTGGGTGAATTGAAAAAGTACAATGACCCGCGCAAAAAATGATCTGTGCTGTCTGTTAGAAAAAACTGAAGCTGTGACGCCGCGTCGCCTTCAATATCGTAAACAATTCCATAAACGTGTTTGGCAGTATCATTCACCATCGTTCTTTTTAATGCCGACGCTTTCATTTCATGTTTTGCCGCAAAACCGTATGAATCGCGAAGCAAATTTGAAATATTATCTCCAACAGGTATGTAAGTGCAGTGTAGCCGCGCATTGAGTTTCGGAAAATAAATATTGAACCAACAAGAATCTAAAGAATTGTGTTCTCGAAAAACCTCAACCTTTGCGTACTGTGGAATCTCAATACTGAGAGGACATTGTGGTTGATAGGACCTATAAATCTTTTCCGGTAACTCAATTCTGAAATAACCTCTTGGTTTAGGCATGTGCAAGTCTGATGATTGCCAAAAGAAAAATACAGCTAACAATATTGCCCCAGCTGTGAAGATCCACAATACTCTTTTTTTTGTCATTGTAATCAGAAAGTGTAATGTACCATTGAACAAATCTGGAAGCTTCATTCGCTCGCTTCCTGCTCTGTTACGGTGTTAGGTAGTGTGATCTTTACGCGTTTAATTTTTCTTTTATCAGCGGCCTCTATTGTGAATGTGAATCCTTCAAATTGTATTACATCACCTTTCTCAGGAATCCTTCCCGCTTGCTCAATCAGGAAACCTGCAAGTGAACTGTTGTCTCCTCTCGCCTCTTCGAACATCGTGGAATCCATATCAATGATTTTGTACATATCGACAAGAGAGAGCTTACCCTCAACCACGTAGTTATGGTCATCGAGCTTAGAATACTGCAACTCATCTTCATCAAACTCGTCTGAAATTTCACCTACTATTTCCTCCAGAATATCCTCTAATGTTACAAGCCCAGATGTGCCGCCATACTCATCAACAACAATCGCCAAGTGAATTTTTGCTTGCTGAAACTCTTGAAGCAAATCATCAATTTTTTTATTCTCTGGTATAAAAAATGGCTGTTTGATAAGTTCCTGCCAAGCGTATTCTGTTTCATCTATGAATGGCAATAGATCTTTGATGAATAAAAAACCAGCTATTTCATCCGCTGAATCTTTCATGACTGGTAAACGTGAGTACCCCTTTTCCAAGACAATATTCATGACCTCCTGAAATGAATCTTCAATGCGAAGGAATGCAATGTCCACGCGTGAAGTCATGATTTGCCCAGCTTCCTTGCCACCAAAAGTAACTATGCCTTCGAGAATTTTATGTTCTTCATCGGTGCGTTCATCGTCAGCTGTCAATTCAAGTGCGTGTCCAAGTTCATCAACAGAAATATTACTTCTTACTTTATTTTTAATTGCTCGCTCCAATATTGAAGAGGTGCCCATCAAAAACCAAGTAAGTGGACTTAGTACTTTTTGAATGGCTTTTAAAGGAAGACTCATTAAACGTGCGACCTGCAAATTATGTCCTGTAGCGTATACCTTCGGAATCAGTTCGCCGAAGAGCACTATAAAAAAAGTAATTACTACTACGTCAATGAGGGTTTTTACCCATGCCGGAAACTGATCTTCCGGAAACCAAAGCGAAGCAATTTGTGTAGATAGAAGAACAATGGCAATGTTGATAGCGTTATTCGCAATCAGTATTGTGGCAAGCAATCTTTTCGGCCCTTGTTCTCTATCCGGTTGTTCGAGAAGCTCTAGTATGCGCAGATCAGCAGGCACCTTTGAGTCGCGTAATTCTGCGCGCTGAGTGGGTGACAAAGAAAACATCGCCACCTCGCTGCTCGAAACCAGAGCACTGCATAACAATAGAAGCAGCACAAGCAATAAAGGGCCTGCGCTACTCCAAACATTCAGCAATATTATTTTGCTGTCAAGTAAAATTGAAAAATGCTCCAACCAATTCAAATTTCGTTCTTTTTAAAACGGCAGATCATCGTCTTCCGCACCAGCATGAATAACTGGTGGTGCTTCAACTTGTGTTCCTGAAGCAGTGGCTGTGTCAGAAGGTGATTTACTACCTAACATAACCATTTCAGAAACGTTTATTTCTGTGAATCGGCGAGTGATTCCTTCCTTATCCACGTACTCACGTGAACGAATGCTTCCCTCGAGATACACTTGTGAACCTTTGCGCAAATATTGCTGTGCAACTTTTCCAAGTCCACCTCTTCCGATTCGGATGTTATGCCATTCTGTCGGCAAATCTACGCGTTGATTTTTTTCGCGGTCAAAATAGCTCTCAGTTGTTGCCAGCGTGAATGAACAAACTGATCCGCCATTTTCAAAAGTTTTGGTCTCAGGGTCTTTGCCCAAGTGACCTAATAATGTGACTTTGTTAATGCTTGCCATGATGTTAAATGATTTAAATAATTTGATTTTTGAACGACACAAACCTACATCGCTTTTTCTCGAATCTTATTCGAATGCAGCATGTCTTATAAGCAAGTTATGCCATCCTCTTATGTTGTATGGAGAAAACGATCAATTAATCGTGGAATGCCCAATCTATCAAGCATTTTGGAGGAAACCTTTTGAATATTCTCCGGAGCATTCTGCCAAGGCTCATTCAATTTCAATTCAATGAAATAGGCGTGAATCCTTCGATGTGAAAGCAAATGAGTGTATTCCGAACTAGTAGATTCTACAGTAGCACTATTCATTAACCCGTTCTTTTTTAGAAATTCTCCGGTAATTTTAGGCAATTCCAATTCTTCTTCAGATTCAATCAACGGAAAATCGTAGAGCCCATGCCAGATACCCTTTTCATTTCTTCTTTTCATGTACTTATTACCGCGATATGTTAGCACGAAGTAATAAAACCAAACATCCTTGACAATCGTTTTTTTCTTTTTGAGCGGATACATTGCCACGCAATCATCTACATATGCCTTACAATTGAGTGACAAAGGACAATCGCTGCAGCGTGGATTTACCGGCGTACAATACAGTGCTCCGAACTCCATCATAGCTTGATTAAAATTCCCTGGAGGATGATCCTGAATCAGTTCCTCAGCAAGTGTTTGCAGTCGATTTAATCCAGTTTTTGTATCAGCAGGATGATCAATTGCAAATAGACGACTGATAACCCGAATGACATTCCCATCGATTACTGGAGTCCTTTCCTGATAGCAAAAGGAAGCAATAGCCGAAGCAGTGTATGGACCAACCCCTTTCAGTTGGAGCAATTCTTTTGCCGTGCCGGGAAAAACTCCATTACAATGAACCGCTATAAATTTCGCCGAAGCATGAAGGTTTCGAGCCCTGCTGTAGTAACCCAATCCTTGCCATGTCTTCAAAACGACATCTTCGCTTGCGTTGGCTAATGAATGAATTGTCGGAAATAATTGAAGAAATTTGAAGTAGTAGGACAAACCCTGATCAACGCGCGTTTGCTGCAGAATGATTTCTGAAAGCCAAATTTTATAGGGATCTTGAGTCTCGCGCCATGGCAAATCGCGCTTATTTATGGAGTACCATTCAATAATTTTCTTCCCAATGACTTTCATTTTCAGTGCAATTTTAAGCCTAAGTAAGCTAAACATGAACGACTCGCATTATGAGAAACGGCTTTCAAAACCTCAGGATCGGAGAACTTTTCTCTAACAATCAGAATTAGAACGGTTTGAATTTTAGAAAAGACAACTATATTTGCGCCCCCAATTTGAAAAAATTGGTATTACTTACAATAAAAAACTTAAGGATAATGACAAAGGCGGATATCGTGACGGAGATTTCCAATAAAACCGGTATTGACCGGAATGATGTGCTTGCAATCGTTGAAGGATTTATGGGTACGGTAAAAAATTCAATGGAGAATGGAGAAAATGTTTATCTCCGCGGATTTGGCAGCTTCATCGTTAAAAAACGTGCAGAAAAATTAGGAAGAAACATTCTGGCGAAAACCAGTGTTGTTATTCCAGCTCACTACATCCCAGCATTCAAACCTGCAAAGGAGTTTATGGATGATGTAAAAGCGAAAGTGAAAGTAGCTGAACATGCCTAAGCAGAAGCTTTGGCTGGTTATTTTGATATTCGGGTCCATTGGACTCATCGTTCTTTTTTTAAACTTACCTAAGCAACCGTCTTCTGCGATTAACAAAGTGCAGTCGATGGATCCTGATTCGCTCAAACTGCAACAAGCAATAGAGCTGGTGAATGGCGCTGATCCTATGGCCGGCATCATGCAACTTCGGGAATTGCTTGCAAAAGACTCTACAAACGTCGATGCGCATTATTATCTGGGATTGTTCTCTGTTAAAAGTGGACAACTGGATAAAGCGCTAGATCGTTTTGAAAAAGTTTTAACGCTTCGCCCTGATGACATAAAGTACCAGGTTGAAGTTGGTTATCAATACATGGTAATTGATAGTGCGGAAATGGCACTGCGTTGTTTTGAAAGAGGACTCGAGTTGGACTCAACAGATAACAACTCATTGTTTTTTTCAGCTCAAGCCTTAGAGCGACTCGACAGGCCGGCTGAAGCGAAGAGAAATTACGAAACACTGTTGCGACACAATACGGATAGTATTGTAGCCGCGAAAGTGACCGAATTTATAGAAGTTTTAAATAAAAAATTAATCCCGTAGTACAATGCCTTGCGGTAAAAAAAGAAAGCGCCATAAAATGGCAACGCACAAAAGAAAGAAGCGTTTGAGAAAGAATCGTCACAAGAAAAAATTGAGATAGATTTTTTTCGGGCATGGTCATGTGATCTCATTTATTGATCACATGTATCAACTCGTCTTACAGGGTGTATGCACCATGCAACGCCCTATTTTCTATTTTCAAAAAAAAAGACAACCGAATTGACTGGCAATATAGAATTGGTCATCAATGCCACGCCGGGTGGTGTGGATATTGCTTTACTAAGAGAAAAAGTACTCATCGAGCTGCATCGTGAACAACGAAATCAAGAATATGCAGTAGGTGATGTCTATCTCGGTAGAGTTAAGAAGATATTGCCGCATCTAAACGCTTGTTTTGTAGATGTTGGCTATAGTAAAGATGCGTTTTTGCATTATCTCGATCTGGGTCCGCAGTTCGGATCTTTAAACTTGTTTACAAGAAGAACCATTGGTGGCGAACAAAAAAGTTCAGATCTAATGAATTTCCCGTCTGTGCATGACATCAATAAAGATGGGAAAATTAAAGACGTCATTGGACAAGCGTACGTTATTCCTGTGCAGGTTGCGAAAGAGCCGATTTCTCAAAAGGGACCAAGACTGACATCTGAAATTACACTTGCCGGCAGGTATCTTGTTCTCGTCCCGTTTTCTAATAAAGTTTCACTTTCCGGACGCATTACCGATGAAAATGAACGTGACAGACTGCGCAAACTCATGCACAGTATTCGTCCGGCAAACATGGGCGTGATCATTCGAACTCAGGCAGAAGGAACAAGTGTTTCGGAACTTGATCAAGACCTCCAAGATCTAGTAAGTCGTTGGGACGAAATGTATGGCACTATGAAATCTGCGCGGGCACCTCAGCGCATTCTAGGTGAAATCAATAAAACGTCCTCAATTCTTCGTGATATTCTCAATGAAAATTTCACCGCGATTCATGTCAATGACGAACAAGTCGCTGCGGAAATAAAAACGTATCTCAAGTCCTTCAATCACGCTGAAAGCATTGTAAAAATGCACAAACTGCCTGACTTGTTCGATGCGTTCAATGTGCACCGTCAAATCAAACAGAGTTTTGGAAAACAAGTAAATCTCAAAAGCGGTGCTTATGTGATTGTTGAGCACACTGAAGCCATGCACGTGATTGACGTGAACAGCGGCAACAGAAAAAACGCTACAGTTTCTAGCCAAGAAGAAAACGCATTACAAACTAACATTGAGTGCGCTCGTGAAATCGCGCGACTACTTCGTTTGCGCGATATGGGTGGAATCATCTGCATTGATTTCATTGATATGCAGAATAAAGACAATCAAAAGAAGTTGAGCGACACACTTCGTGATTGCATGCGAGAAGACAAAGCGAAACACAATGTTCTACCTCCTAGCAGATTCGGTGTTGTTGAGATCACACGCGAACGCGTAAAGCCTGTAACAAAAGTTATCACGACGGAGAAGTGTCCAAGCTGTGATGGCAAAGGTGTAGTTCAATCTTCATTGCTGTTTACAGAAGAAATTGAAGCAAGCATGCGCTTCTTGTCCGAAGAAGGCGTTCACAAAAAATTGAAGTTGGTGGTGCATCCGATGGTTGAAGCATACCTCAATCGAGGATTCTTCAACACAATTGCAAAATCATGGTCAAAAAAATACCATCTCAAAATAAAAGTTGAATCCAGCTCGAACTCTGCTTTTCTGGAATACCACATTCTGGATACAGAAGGCGAAGAGGTCAACTTTTGATAATTCTGATATTTCCGATTTACAGGGTAATTATTTTTCGTAATTAGACTTTATTGTTTTTAACTATCTGCAGCATTCTCAGTAGTAACTTACTGAATCATATAAGCTAAGAAGAACTTTTCAACGGTGCGATTCAAAGCAGCAATGTTCAAATGATCACTTACATCTGCTGCATCCATGACTTGACCACTTTTCATCAATACCTTGATGCTTTCGTGATGCGAATTGTATGCCCGATTATCCACGCTGTGCTCGATCACAAAATAGGCCGATTCTTTCACTGACAGTTGCAAGTAGCCAGCGATTCGATCAATATGACTTGCTACAACAGCCGCGTCAAAGGGTTCCTTTCGAAGCTCAATCTTAAACAAGTCCCGCCTCATAATTGCCTTTGAAAGTAAAGACAACACTTTATCAGGATGATTCTGCCACACTTTTAACGCACCTGAAATGTCCATGTCATCAAGTTCCGCATACGCATCCAATGGCTCAGGACTTTTTTCAAAATCAGCGGCAGTTACTTCGCGATACAAGAAATAACGAAGAGCTGGAGAACAAAACAACTCTACTCCTTGAGACGCAAGTTCTTTTGCTCGTTTCAGTGCATTCACCAGCATGTATTCGGCACTCAATACAGTTTTGTGCAAATAGACTTGCCAGTACATAAAACGTCTTGCAACGATGAATTTTTCAATGCTGTAAATTCCTTTTTCCTCCACTACAAGCTGATCATCATAGACATCCAGCATTTTTAAAATCCGTTCGCTGCCAACCTGCCCTTCGACCACTCCGCTAAAAAAACTATCACGCGCCAAATAATCGAGTCTATCCATGTCCAATTGGCTACTGACCAACTGATGCATAAACTTTTTATGATATATGTTGTTGAAGATAGCAATGGCAGTATCAAGTTGGCCATTTAATTCTTTGTTCAGTTGTTTCATCATCAATGAAGAAATCGCTTCATGATGCATTTCATTTGCGATTGAAAACTCAAGAGCGTGACTGAAAGGTCCGTGACCTATATCGTGAAGCAGCACCGCCGCCAAGAGACTTACTTCTTCATCGTGCGTAATGTCCTGACCCTTTAATCGCAACTCATCCACCGCATTCTGCATCAAATGCATTGCCCCGATGGCATGCTGAAAACGGTTGTGCAATGCGCCAGGATAAACCAAATGCGATAATCCAAGCTGAGCAATTCTGCGTAAACGCTGAAACCACGGATGATCAATCAAATCAAGTATGAATTCGTGCCGGATTGTAATGAAACCATAAACTGGATCATTGATAATTTTTCGTTTTGTTTTCAATGGAATTGCAGAAAATTTTGCGTGTCAAAAATATTCATTCAATCTCCGAGTTACGTATTCATGTGCACATCGTAGCTTTGAGCACATATAAATGTTATCCCACGTACTACTGAATGAACAATGAACGCATACTTTGGGCAGATGATGAAATCGATCTGCTGAAACCCCATATCCTTTTTCTTGAACAAAAGGGATATCAGGTTGTAACAGTGAACAACGGCGCTGATGCGATTGAAAAAGCGAGAGAAAGCTACTTCGATATTGTTTTTCTAGATGAAAACATGCCAGGTATCAATGGTCTTGCTGCGCTGCAAAAAATTAAAGAAATCGATCCCACTTTGCCAGTGGTGATGATAACCAAAAGTGAAGAAGAACATATCATGGAAGACGCAATCGGATCCAAAATCTCCGATTATCTGATCAAACCAGTCAATCCAAATCAAATTCTTCTCACCCTCAAAAAACATTTGAATGAAAAAAGACTCGTAAGTGAAAAAACAACGAGCGACTATCGTCAGGAATTCCGAGAAATATCCATGCGCTTAAGTGATAAAATGGACTTCGACGAATGGAGTGACTTCTACAAAAAATTGGTGCATTGGAGCATGGAGCTTGCTGGCTCAGATGATGAAGGGATGGCTGAAATTTTTCGCACACAACGAATGGACGCGAATGAACAATTCACCAAATTCATAAAAAACAACTACACCAATTGGCTCAAAAACACCGCCACCGCGCCGGTGATGTCACATACGTTGGTGAAAAACAAGGTTGCACCAATTCTGAAATCAAGTCAGGAAACAGTTTTTATGGTGGTCATTGACAATTTGCGTTTCGATCAATGGCGCGTCATTCAACCAAAACTGAAGGAGTTTTTTCGAGTTGAACAAGAAGAGCTATTCTATGCCATTCTGCCAACGGCGACACATTATGCCAGAAATGCGATTTTCGCAGGACTGATGCCTAGTGACATAGCACGACTTCATCCCAATCTATGGTTAAATGAAGATGATGAAGGTGGCAAAAACATGCACGAAGAAGAACTCATGGCCGCGCAGTTGAAGCGTTTAGGGCTCGACTTCAAATTCAGCTACAATAAAATCACCAATCTGAATGCTGGCAAAAAATTGAACGATTCCTTCTCGAATCTATTGAATAATAAACTGAATGTGATTGTCTACAATTTCGTGGACATGCTGAGCCATGCTCGAACTGAAATGGAGGTTATTAAGGAATTAGCAGATGATGAACCTGCATACAGAAGTCTAACAGCTTCCTGGTTTGATCACTCTCCTCTTCTAGATATTCTGAAGAAAATCGCAGAGAACAACTGCACATTGATCATTACAACAGATCATGGTACTATTAGGGTTGAAAATCCTGTGAAAGTAATTGGTGATCGAAACACGAATAGCAATCTGCGTTACAAAGCTGGGAAAAATCTCAATTACAACCCCAAAGAAGTATTCGAAGTGCGCAATCCGAAAGATGCTTTTTTACCTCAAGTTAATCTGAGTACATCTTTTATCTTCGCTGAAAACAGTGACTTTTTTGTGTATCCGAATAACTACAACCAGTTTGTAAACTTCTACCAAAACACATTTCAGCATGGTGGAATTTCGATGGAAGAAGTCCTTATTCCCTTCTGTTTGTTGAAGGCAAAATAAAAGCAACTGTCAATCATATTATTTTCGGCAAAATGAAATGTTTCGGGTTTCAACCGCTCGTCACATTCTTTGTTATGGAAAGAATTGATAAACGACATTCGTCGAAATTCAAACCATATCCAAGACATGAATAAACTAATGTTGTTTTCTGCTTCACTCTTGATGGTCGCTTCATGCAGTGAACCAACAAAAAAAGCAGAAGAAAATTCACTTATGAAAATTGAAAAGTATCCGGTTTCGGCCAAACAAGAAACCCAACTCGACTTCTTCGGAACGCAAGTAAATGACCCTTACACGTGGCTTGAGAACGATACAAGCAAACAAACTGGCCAATGGGTTGACGAACAAATTGCAGTTACTAGAGGATATCTAGACAAAATCCCGAGCCGCGAAAAAATTGAAAAAAGGTTCCGTGAATTATTCGACTTTGAAAAAGTTGGAGCGCCAATGAAAGCCGGTGACTATTTTTTCATTTACAAAAACTCAGGACTGGAAGCGCAAGGAAAATATTTCGTTCGCAAAGGTTTGGAAGGAACGGATGAGTTATTCATCGACATCAACACTATTGCGCCTGGAGGACTTGCATCTGCACAACTGCTTGGCGCCGACGATCAAAACAAGTATATGGCTGTCAACATCAATAAGGCAGGAAGTGATTGGAGCAACATCATTGTTTATGACATTGCAACGAAACAACCAATTTCAGATAATTTGGAATGGGTTAAATTCAGTGGCGTATCATGGCAAGGCGATGGTTTTTACTACAGCAGATATCCGCAACCTGCAAAAGGCACGGAACTAAGCGGTGACAATAAAAACCACATGGTTTATTTCCACAAAATCGGAACGGAACAATCTGCTGATGAACTTGTCTACAGCGATCCTACAAGACCAGACATGTACAACAACGCCTTCTTATCTGAAGATAAAAAATGGCTTTTCCTCATTGCTGCGCCAGGCACTGACACCTTCGAAGCGTGGTATAAAGAAGCAACAGACAAAAAAGGAAAATTCAAACCTTTGTTCACTGATTTGCAGCACCACACTACACCAGTCGAAACAATGCCTGATGGAAAATTTATAGCAACTACTGATGTGAATGCTCCAAATTCTCGATTGGTACTTGTTGATCCCGCCAATCCTTCACCAGAAAATTGGAAAGAAATTATTGCCGAATCAGAGAATTTACTTCAGGGAGTCGGAACATGCGGCGGAAAATTATTCTTGACTTATCTCGACAAAGCGAACACACGTGTGTTTGTGTGCAATTATGACGGAAGTGATAAAAAAGAAATTAATCTACCAGACAAAACCGGCTCTGCTGGCGGATTTGGTGGAAAACGTGAAGACACTTTCTGTTTTTACACTTTCACATCCTTTACTTATCCAAGTGTCATTTTCAAATACGATATTTCAACTGGAGAAAGTTCTGAGTATTACAAGATCAATGTAAAATTCAACCCTGCCGACTATGAAAGCAAACAAGTCATCTATAAAAGCAAAGACGGAACTGATGTCCCTATGTTTATTGTGCATAAAAAGGGACTAAAAATGGATGGCAATAATCCAACTTTACTTTACAGTTATGGTGGATTTGCAATACCAATGCAGCCGAGCTTTTCATCATCCAGAATTATACTTCTCGAAAATGGTGGAGTATTCGCAATGCCATGCATCCGCGGTGGAAATGAATTCGGCGAAGACTGGCACAAAGGAGGAATGCTGGATAAAAAACAAAACGTCTTCGATGATTTTATTGCGGCTGCAGAATACCTAATCAAAGAAAAATACACATCAAGTCAAAAACTAGCCATACAAGGCGGATCTAACGGCGGATTATTGGTAGGCGCTTGTATGACTCAGCGTCCTGAACTTTTCAAAGTGGCATTTCCGGAAGTAGGAGTGTTAGATATGTTGCGTTATCACCGCTTCACTGTTGGCAAAGGTTGGATACCTGAATACGGATGCGCAGACAGCTCCCAAACTATTTTCAACTACCTCTACAAGTATTCGCCATATCACAATTTGAAGTCCGGAACAAACTATCCAGCGACAATGATTTTTACAGCAGATCACGACGACCGTGTGGTGCCTGCGCATAGCTTCAAGTTTGCCGCACGATTGCAGGAATATCATAAAGGAGACAATCCTGTTTTAATCCGAATTGAAAAAAGTGCAGGACACGGGGCGGGTATGAGCACAGAACAAGTCATCGAATCCACAGCAGATCGATATGCCTTCTTCTTCTACAATTTAGGAGTTGAACTTTGATATCATGAAAAAAATGAAAAAGGGCGTATCGATGTACGCCCTTTTTCATATTCAGAAAATCATTACTTGTTCAAATAGCGTTTTTGAAGTTTACCAATCCTCTTCATCGTATAACGCTTCCATGCTTCTGTGTGCATGTCCAGACTTCCTTCTAAAAGAGTGATGAACTCATTCAACAACTCTGGATACTTCTTCAACGCTCTTTCAATTTCTGCGGCGCTGTGATACTTTACTGCCAAATCAGACTCAGCTTCTGCTAATTTTTGAAAACAAAAATTCAGAAATACTCCTTCATCATCCTCTTTAAGTTTTATGCCATTCAAAGCTTTTAGCATTTCCCTTTGCACACCGCCTACTTTTGAATTCAAAGCTAAAGCCAAAATTCGGCTTGAATTTTTTGAAGCAAATGTGTTGTCTATTTCAGTTGCTGTTCCAATTATCCACGAAGATTTCATCGCCTGTGTTGGCGTTCCTGTTTCAACAAACTGCAAAAGTTCTTCGTACAGTTTCGCATCAATAGCGGCTTCATTCGCAAGATCTGAAACAACTTTTTTTCCCAAGCCTTTTACTAGTATTGTCGAAAGATCTTTTAGCATAAAAATGTATGGGCAAAAAAAAGTGACCTTTCGATCACCTTTACAAAAATCTATTTTTTGGGAGATGTTGTTTTCACAGGAGCTGAAGGTTTAGGCATTTGGCCTGGCGTGGCTTTTCCTTTGCCCTTCACAGGTTCATCTTCATCCTCATATTCATGTTCCTGAATTGGCGTATCCATCTTTTCACCTGACTCTATTCTTTCTAACAATTCATCCAATTGCTCAGAACCAAGTGATTTCGCAATAATCTTATGGTCTTTGTCCATCAAGTACACTTTTGGTGTGCTTGTTACATCCCAATACTGATGAAAGTTCAGGCTTTCTAACGTTGTCTTACCGCCATAAATAAGTTTAGTTGCCGAATCCTGATTCATGATAAACTGATTTCTGGATACATTGGTGAATTCGATTTTGTTTTCTTCAAGAAAAGTCTTCCATTTGTCGACCTCCAGATTATTGTGAACCCCGAACACCTCAAGCCCCTTGTCCTTCCATTTCAAATAAAGATCATTCAACTTAGGCAATTCTTTTTTACAGTGCCC
>Ga0075152_10000331_pt1 | contig 35758 bp, 30 predicted proteins | sample JI61114C2DNA_FD_70964 | JGI IMG/M metagenome (GOLD analysis project Ga0075152, IMG submission 70964) | Wastewater effluent complex algal communities from Wisconsin, to seasonally profile nutrient transformation and Carbon sequestration -... | ecosystem: Engineered > WWTP > Effluent > Algae...
GCCGTCATCCGCGCGCTCGACTGGATCGCCCGCCGCAACCCGCAATCGCTGGAGCCGCACATTCAGGCAGGCGAACGCTATGCGGCCTTCAATCTGATGACGTTGGCCATGATGGTCGGGACGCCGTTGATGCCGGACCTGAAAGGCCATGTTCTGATGATCGAAGAAGTCAGCGAATATCTCTATGCCTTCGACCGCGCCTTCTTTCATGTAAGCAGCCATTTGAAAGGCGCAGGGCTGGCCGGTTTGCGGCTCGGCCGGGTCAGTGATGTGCCCGACAATGACCGCCCCTTTGGCGAAGGCGCAACCGAAATTGCCAAGCGCTGGTGCCGCATGAGCGGCATCAACTTTCTCGGTGCTGCAGATATCGGCCATGACGCGGACAACAAGATCGTGCCGTTCGGGCTTGCAACATCCAGCGCCACTTTCTAGGCGGCTGCAAACATATCTGAAAGGGAGCATTCATGCGCGCATTCATCTTTCCAGGCCAAGGCAGTCAGGCCGTTGGCATGGGCCAGGCTCTTGCGGCGGCCAGCCCCACTGCGAAGGCCGTGTTTCAGGAAGTCGATGACGCCTTGGGCCAGCACCTGTTCAAATTGATGTGCGAGGGCCCCGAAAGTGACCTGACGCTAACCGAGAATGCGCAGCCCGCCATCATGGCCAACGCCATAGCAACCTTGCGGGTGCTGGAGGTTGAAGGTGGCGTCTCCCTCGGGAGCAAGTGCAGCTTTGTCGCTGGCCATTCGCTGGGTGAATATTCGGCATTGTGCGCGGCAGGGACTTTCGACCTCGCGACGACCGCTCGGCTCCTCAAATTGCGCGGGCGCGCCATGCAAGCTGCAGTTCCTGTCGGTGTCGGCGCGATGGCGGCATTGCTGGGTGCCGACATCGAAAAAGCCGAAGCTTTGGCAAAGGCCGCTGCCGAGGGAGAGACCTGCACCGTGGCAAACGACAATGATCCGTCGCAGGTCGTCATATCAGGCCACAAAAGCGCGATTGATCGCGCCATCGAACTTGTAAAGGAGCATGGCATCAAACGCGGCATATTGCTGCCGGTGTCGGCGCCCTTTCACTGTCCGTTGATGCAACCAGCCGCCGACGCCATGGAAGAAGCCTTGGGCAAAACAGCATTGCAAACACCCATCGTGCCTCTTTACGCCAATGTCACGGCCGAAGCCGTCGTCGACCCCGATACCATCCGCGCGCAGTTGGTGGAACAAGTGACCGGACGGGTGCGCTGGCGGGAATCGGCCATCGCCATGGCTGGTGCGGGCGTGACGCATTTTGTCGAATTTGGGGGCAAGGTCCTAAGCCCCATGGTGAAACGCAGCGCCGGCGAAGATGTATCGACCGCCAGCATTATCTCGATGGACGACATCGAAGCCCTTTTGAAGGAACTTTAAGATCATGCTTTTGCAAGAACGCGACGGCGCTGTCCTTACCGTAACATTGAACCTGCCCGAAAAGCGCAATCCCATATCCGACAATGATGTGGTCGACGCCTTATGCGCTGCGATGGAGGCTGCGGATAAGGATATCAGCATCGGCTGCGTTATTCTGACGGGTGCAGGCAGCGCTTTTTCTTCGGGCGGGGATCTGAAGCAAATGGCGCCCGACGTCGGCAGCCTTCGCTCTGCCAAGTCTGTCCAGACGCGCCGCAATTACAAATATGGCATTCAACGCTTGCCCTTATTATTTCAGGCACTCGAAGTGCCCGTTGTGGCTGCCGTTAACGGTCACGCCATTGGCGCAGGCTGCGACCTTGCGTGTATGTGCGATATCCGTGTGGCATCCGACAACGCCAAATTTGCGGAGAGCTTCGTTAAGCTCGGGATTATACCGGGCGATGGCGGAGCTTGGCTGCTGCCGCGCATTGTCGGATTTTCCAAGGCTACCGAACTGGCGCTGACCGGTGAAATGATCGACGCGGCAGAAGCGTTGCGCATCGGCCTCGTGTCCGAAGTAGTTGCACCAGAAGAACTGATAGCCACCGCGCGCCGGATCGCGGACAAAATTGCTGCGAACCCACCGCATGCTGTGCGGATGACAAAGCGTCTCTTGCGCGAAGGGCAAACCGCAGAGTTGAAAAATATCCTCGAAATGTCGGCTGCGATGCAAGCCCTTGCCCACGCAACCGCTGACAATGACGAAGCCATCAACGCGTTTATGGAAAAACGCGCGCCGAAGTTTACCGGAGAGTGAGATGGTTCACGCGGAGACGCGGAGGCGCGGAGAGAATGAGACGCGCGATAGCGAGAAAGTAACGGGCGACGTGCTGGATACTGCAATTCGATTGCACCGTGAGCTTGGCCCAGGCTTAATGGAGCGTGTCTACGAGATTGTACTGGCGGGAAAGCTAGCGGACATGGGATATCTTGTGGAAAGGCAAAAGCCGATAGATATCATATTTGAAGATCAGTGTTTCAAAGAAGCGTTTCGCATCGATATGCTCGTCGACGGCTGGCTAATTATAGAAATCAAATCGGTTGACGCCTTAAATGCTGCCCATCACAAACAACTTCATACATATCTAAGACTTACTAAGCAGTCTGTTGGTCTCCTGATAAATTTTGGCGGCGTTAAACTTATTGATGGTTTTAAGCGCGTTGTAAACGACTACAAACCCTCCGCGTCTCCGCGCCTCCGCGTAAACCAATCAACGTGAACCAATCAAAAGGAATGAATTGATGTTTGATCTAACCGGCATGACCGCCCTTGTGACAGGAGCTTCGGGCGGGATTGGGAGTGCGATTTGCCATGCTCTGGCTTCGCAGGGAGCGCGTCTGGCGGTTTCCGGGTCCAATGTCGACAAATTGGAGGCGTTTCGCGCCTCTCTGGGCGGCGATCATGTCGCTATACCGTGCAATCTGGGTGATGCAGAAAGTGTCGAAGCGCTTGTTCCAGCAGCGCTCGAGAAATTGGGCCAGATCGACATTCTGGTGAATAACGCAGGCGTAACGCGCGACAACCTTTCGATGCGTATGAAAGACGAAGAATGGGCCGAAGTGATCCAGATCAATCTGGAAAGCGCGTTTCGCCTGATGCGCGCAGCGAGCCGCCCGATGATGAAAGCCCGGTTTGGACGCATGATCTCGGTTACGAGTGTCGTGGGCGCGACCGGTAATCCCGGCCAAGCCAATTATGCCGCATCGAAGGCGGGACTCGTTGGGATGTCGAAATCGATGGCGCAAGAGCTTGCCAGCCGCGGAATTACGGTAAACTGCGTTGCGCCAGGCTTTATCGCCACACCGATGACAGACGTGCTGCCCGATGCCCAAAAGGAAGCATTAAATGCACGGATTCCAATGGGGCGCATGGGCGAAGGCACCGATATTGGCGCCGCGATTGCCTATCTTGCTTCAAAGGAGGCTGGATATATCACAGGCCAGACACTACATGTTAACGGCGGGATGGCGATGCTTTAACGCTTGCCACTTGCCAGCAGCCATTCTGGACATTAGGGCGAGTCCTGATATTAATCCTCCCAAGCTATAAGGGGCAAAAAAAATGAGTGATACCGCGGATCGGGTCAAAAAGATCGTTGTAGAACATTTGGGTGTTGAAGCCGACAAGGTTACCGAAGCAGCCAGCTTTATCGACGATCTCGGCGCTGACAGTCTCGACATCGTCGAACTCGTCATGGCGTTCGAAGAAGAATTTAACGTGGAAATCCCCGACGATGCGGCTGAAAAGATCGCGACCGTCAAGGATGCCATCGACTTTATCAACGCCAACGGTTGATAGGGTGCAGCAGCGCGCTTGCGTTGCACATCTTAAGGATAGCGCGGCTTTCCGGTTTTAACCGGAAAGCCGTTTGCATTTTGGCTCCACTTGTTTTTATTGGGCGCTCATAAGCCCGCCAGGAGATAGAGCATGCGTCGTGTTGTGGTTACAGGACTGGGACTGGTTACGCCTTTGGGCGCGGATGTCGAAACCACTTGGGCCAATCTGATCGCGAGCAAATCGGGTGCAGGTGTCATCACCCGCTTCGATACCAGCGACCAGAAGTGCCATATTGCATGCGAGGTAAAGCCCAAGGATCACCCATGGGGCTTCGACCCAGACAAGCGCGTTGATCACAAAGTACAGCGGCAGGTAGATCCGTTTATCATCTACGGAATCGATGCGGCTGGACAAGCTTTGGAAGATGCTGGTCTTACCGATTTGACGGAAGATCAAAAGCTGCGTGCCGGGTGCTCGATCGGGTCCGGTATCGGCGGGCTGCCCGGCATTGAGAGTGAATCCTTGCTCTTGGCCGAAAAGGGGCCGGGCCGCGTCAGCCCGCATTTTGTGCATGGTCGTCTGATCAACCTGATTTCGGGACAGGTCAGCATCAAATACGGCCTGAAGGGTCCGAACCATGCTGTTGTAACCGCCTGCTCAACGGGCGCGCATTCCATTGGCGATGCTGCCCGCATGATCCGCGACGATGATGCCGACATCATGCTGGCCGGTGGCGCTGAAGGCACTATCAACCCCTTGGGGATTGCCGGTTTTGCGCAAGCCCGGGCACTGAACATGACCTATAATGACCGTCCCGAGCAGGCCAGCCGCCCCTATGACAAAGACCGTGACGGATTTGTTATGGGCGAAGGCGCGGGCATTGTGGTTCTCGAAGAATATGAACATGCAAAGGCGCGCGGCGCAAAAATCTATGCCGAAGTCGTGGGCTATGGCCTGTCGGGCGATGCCTATCACGTGACCGCACCCCATCCTGAGGGTGATGGCGCGTTCCGCTCCATGCAGATGGCGTTGAAAAAGGCGGGCATGACACCATCCGATATCGATTATATCAATGCCCATGGTACATCGACCATGGCGGATACAATTGAATTAGGCGCGGTAAAGCGGTTGTTTGGCGATGCAATATCGACTGTGTCGATGAGCTCTACCAAATCTGCAATCGGCCATTTGCTCGGCGGCGCAGGTGCGGTGGAAAGCATCTTCTGCATATTGGCGTTGCGCGACCAGATCGTACCGCCCACTTTGAACCTGGATAACCCGGATGAAGGCACCGAAGGTGTCGATCTGGTTCCTCATGTCGCTAAGAAGCGTGAAGTAAAGGCTGTGCTCAACAATAGCTTTGGTTTTGGTGGAACCAATGCCAGCTTGATCATGAAAGCGGTCGATTAAAATGCCGCTTCTTGGCCACTTGAACATCGGGTTTGCCCCCGATGCGTAAACTGGCGAAATGGGCGATCATCGCAGCCATCGTGTTGCTTGCCGCGATTGGCGCCAATTTCGTTTATGGCTGGACAGCGCCTGGCCCGCTGACGCGTGAGACCTCGGTTGTTATCAAGCCCGGTTCAAGCATCACGTCGGCAGCTGAAGTTCTTGAAAAATCCGGTATCGTCAAATCCGCAGATGCCTTCGTCAACCGCGCGAAAATATTCGAGGCGACAAGCACGATCAAGGCGGGCGAATTTATCATTCCGGCAGGGGCCTCAAACTCCGACGTGCTTGATATCCTCACGGGCGGAAAGACAGTTCAACGGATGGTCACCATACCCGAAGGTTGGCCTTCAATCATGGTGTATGAGCGCCTGATGGCGAATGACCGGCTGACCGGCTCCATACAGGTTCCGGTAGAAGGATCGGTGCTACCCGATAGTTACGCCTTTGAGAAAAACGAGGATCGCGCCGCAGTGCTGAAGCGCATGCAGGATGCCATGACACAGACCATGGCCGATCTTTGGCCCAAGCGGAGCAGTGATACAGTCGTCAAAACTCCGGAAGAGGCACTAACGCTCGCATCTATCGTGGAAAAAGAGACCGCTTTGAAATCGGAACTCCGGATGGTCGCTGGCGTCTATTCCAACCGTATTCGGCAAGGCATGATGTTGCAGGCCGACCCCACGATCATCTATCCGATCACCAAAGGCAAACCATTGGGCCGCCGCATCCGTCAGTCCGAAATTGCGGATGTGAATGACTATAACACCTATGCCATGGTGGGCTTGCCCAAGGGTCCGATCGCCAATCCGTCACGTGCCGCAATCGAAGCTGTCCTCAACCCGGAAAATACCAAGGCTCTGTTCTTTGTGGCCGACGGCAAAGGCGGCCATGTCTTTGCAAACACTCTGCAAGAACATAACGCCAATGTCGAAAAATGGTATGCAATCCGCCGCGAACGGGGCGAGATGTAATTCTGCCCCTACGCGGACTTAAGGTTCCACAATGTTGAATGGTCCGGGCAAAGGATCAAGGGCCGCCTGCAAAGCCTCAACCTGCGAACGGTCACCTTCGACCTTGAGGCCTGCACTTTCCAGTTGGGCCACGGGTAATTTCAGGAACAACAGCGCCAGAAAGAGCTGACGTGGGCCGCTAATCGTTGCGGCTGGCGTAGGGTGCGCCGCGCCCATTTCGCTGAACATGACCGCATTTCCAACCGAAACTTTCGCCTGCTCGTTCCGGTCCGTAAAATTGAGGTTTATTGCCAGTTTGCGGTTACCGGCTACCGCAGGATCAAGCCGGGTGGCGACTGAATCCAGAAGCAAAGCTGTTGGGACCGCCGAAATCATATCGATGCTTTGTGTGTTGATGCTGGCCTTGATACCCCGCCGCAGTTCATGCGCTGCCGTCAGAAACATGTTCCGCCAGATTGCGGATTCGGCTTGATATCCCTGTTGTTCGTAACTGTCGGCCAGCAAGGCACGGCCTTCCGCATTTTTCGGATCTGCAAAGACAAGATTGTTTAGCAAATCAGACGACCAGCGGTAATCCCCTTCCGCCATTGCCTTTTTGGCCGTAGCCAGCACCTTCTTTGTGCCCCCCATCGCCGTAACCATTTTTGCGGCGCGTATCTCGGGCGGATGTGGGTTCAGGTTCGCCGGAACCGCATCATACCATCCCAGATAAAATTGATAGATCGCCTTCGAGTTATGGCTGTATGTGCCATAATAGCCCTTGTTGAACCATTGATCACCAATTGCTGCAGGCGCTTTCAGGGCCTCCGCAATCTCAGCCTGCGTCATTCCCTTGTTCATCATGCGGACGGTCTGGTCATGTAGGTAGCGGTAGTTGTCCCGCTGCCCGGTCAGCCACCCTTTGACCTCTTCCTGCCCGAACCGGGGCCAGCAATGGCTTGAGGCAATGGTATCGCTGCGATCTCCATAAAGATTGGCGGCTTCGTTGAGGAAGCCGGCCCATGCATGGGCATCGCGTACCTTTGCTCCACGCGGCGTCAGAATATTGTGAAGCGAACAGGTGGCGATTTCGGCCGCCAAAAAAGTGCGCGCCGCGGGCACATAAACATTCATTTCCGCCGGTGCTTCGCTTTCGGGCACCATCTGGAATTCGAGTGTCACACCATCGATAACCCGGGTTTCCCCCGTCTTTTGGATTTCAATTGTCGGCGCTATCAATGTGATGTCGCCCCCTGCCACACCCCGGCCTATGCCGCTGCCCATCTGCCCGAACGGTCCTGGCTGTAGATGAGATCCGAACTGGAAATTTGCACGGCGGCCCATAGCTGGACCGGCCATGACATTTTCCGAAGCCGTTTCGGCCAAGAAATGCTCAGGCGCTATGATTTGAACCTTTCCGGCCTTCACATCCGCTTCGTTTACTACGCCGCGCACACCTCCAAAATGGTCGCCATGGCTGTGGCTGTAAATGACCGCACTGACCGGACGTGTGCCGAGGGTCTCATTGACCAAACGAAGCGCGGCAGTTGCGGTTTCCCGGGTCGTCAATGGATCGATCAATATCCATCCGTTTTGTCCTTTGATCACCGTCATGTTCGACACGTCGAAACCACGCACTTGCCACATGTTTTCGGACAGGGCGAACAGACCATGTTTACGCAATAAACCCATGTGCCGCCAAAGGCTGGGGTTTACCGATTCGGGCGCTGTATTGCCGCTCATCCAGTCATAAGCGCCCAGATTCCAGACAATTTTGCCGTCCTTCGCTTTGATCTGCGGGTCGGATAATGTGGCTATAAATCCGCGATCCGCAAAACCGGAGTCACGGCCGTCATCCACAGGCAGGCTTTTCGCCATTGCGCGCTGCGCAGAAATCGTAGCCGCCGAAGCAGGCTTTTCAGCAGGTTCTGCAAAAACAGCACCAGCAAGGCCACTAGCGCAGCCGACGAAAAACAAAGCTTTCTTGATCATGTCACTCTCCCTCAAAAGGGAGATTGCGCGCGGACCCAGGAAATGTAAAGCCGATTAGACATTTTGCCGAAGCGTAAGCCGGGTTAATAACCCATCAGACTCATGACTTCCTTACGGCTCGATTGGTCATCCAAGAAACAGCCAATGAGTTTGGACGTCACCATTCCAACGCCATGCACCTTAACGCCTCGCCCTGTCATGCAGCCATGCTGCGCTTCGATGACAACTGCCACACCTTCGGGCTTCAAATGTTCCCAGATGCAGTTTGCAACTTCGGCAGTAAGGCGCTCCTGCACCTGAAGGCGCTGCGCAAATCCGTGCAGTACGCGCGCTAGCTTAGAAATCCCGACGACACGATCCGTTGGCATATAGGCGATAGATGCCTTGCCAATGATGGGAGCCATATGATGCTCACAATGCGACTGGAACGGTATATCTTTCAACAGCACAAGTTCATGGTAGCCGCCGACTTCTTGAAATGTCCGTGACAGATGAGCTGCAGGATCTTCGGCATAACCGGCACAATATTCCCGCCAAGCACGTCCGACACGCGCTGGCGTGTCAAGCAAGCCTTCACGACTAGGGTCATCGCCGGACCAGCGGATGAGTGTCCGGATAGCATCCTGAACTTCTTCAGGAACAATGACTTTGCCATTACCGTCAATTTCGTCGTTGTAATGAATATGTGCGATGGGAAACACCATTTCGGGCTTGTTCATATTAAGGCTCCCGCAAACGCTCTGTCTGCGTGGGACTGCTAATATTCTCGCCCGCCTTTCAATCCTATACAGACAATAGCCCATAGGCATTTGTCCGCAAGTGTAGAAGATTTTCGACCGATGTCGGAAACATACAAGCGATGCCTGCCGAATCCTGCTAATTTTGATTCGTTATCCAGTTCCTCGTTTTACGGGGATTTTGGGGGGGAACGGAATTTTTGCGACCCGTTCCGTTCTCCCTCAAACATTTTACTACCCGATAGCCTGCCCTGTTTTCGCCCAATCGGCGAGGAAGCCTTCAATGCCCTTGTCGGTGAGGATATGCTTGAACAGTCCCTTGATGACCGCAGGCGGTGCAGTCATGACATCGGCGCCGATCTTTGCCGCCTCCAGCACATGGATGCCATGGCGGACGCTCGCTACCAAAATCTCTGTGCCGAAATCATAATTGTCGTAGATCAGACGGATGTCGCTGATCAACTGCATCCCGTCAAAGCCGTTATCGTCGTGCCGCCCAACAAAAGGCGATATAAAGCTCGCGCCCGCCTTAGCTGCCAGAAGCGCCTGATTGGCCGAAAAGCACAAGGTCACATTGACCATCGTCCCCTCGCCTGTCAGCGCCTTGCATGTCTTGAGGCCATCTATGGTCAGCGGTACCTTGATGCAGACATTGTCCGCAATTTTGCGCAAAATCTCGGCCTCTTTCATCATCGTGGCATGGTCAAGCGCTACAACCTCGGCCGATACTGGCCCATCGGTCAGCGCGCAGATCTCGCGCGTTACCTCAATAAAGTCGCGGCCCGACTTCGCGATCAACGACGGATTGGTCGTCACACCATCAAGCAAACCTGTCGCCGCCAGTTCCTTGATGTCTTCAATTTCGGCTGTGTCGGCAAAGAATTTCATATTTGGGGTTACTTTCAATCGGTTTGGAATCGTGTTCCGTGCCTAGTAACAAACCCTTGGGAATCCAAGCCCGTTCAAAGGTAAATTACCGCACCAGCCCGAACACCCCAATCAATAGGGGATCATTTGTTTTTTGCGGATCTGCGCGAATTGCCGATTCCTCCAGTCCGATTGCAGCCCAGACGCTCTCATCGGCCTTTCTGGTAATATCTTGTGCCAATGCGGCGACATCGAAACCTGTAACAGACCGAACAGCTTGACCGATGACTTGATCATCGAACAGACGCAGACCCTCGGAAATCCCCGGCAGCATCGATTCGACAAGTGCCGGGCCCATTTTACCGCGCAAAAAAGCGGTGGCCGCTTGCGGTCCGCCGCGAACGAGCGACGCAGCATCTTCGATGCTGAGATTCCGAACGGCATCGGCCACTAACGGCGCTGCCCGTTCGGCACCTTTTTCAGCTGCACGATTCAACTGGCGCTGCAAGCGGTCGCGAAACTGTCGGCTTTGCAGAACTACCGACAAGATTCCTGTGCCACGCTCTCCGCCAAGTCGATCGGGCAAAGAAATACGTGCTACCGAACTGTCGTAAAATCCACCAGGCTGCAGCAAAAGAGCAAAGGCATTTTGCGACGCGATCGTCAGTAATCGCCGGATTGCTTCAGTGAGACTGAAGGCAGGCATGCTTTGGCATCCCGGCAACATCAAAGTGGCGAGTGCGGCCCCCGAAAGCAGAATATGGCGACGGTTGGTATGAACAGTCATGTGTTGGTCTCCTCCGCAACCGCGATATCAGCAATCGCCTGCTATTTCCATGAACGCCTTGCGCAAAATGGTGACGCTGCGCATTTGCATGCCTATATCGCTGTTATGAGTGCTCCCTCCAAACGTGTCCGTGTAGTCCTGCTGACGCAGGCGATCGGCCCGCTCGACTATCGTCTTCCCGACGGTATGAAAGCGGGACCGGGTTGCGTAGTGATGGTACCGCTTGGACCGCGCAAACTGCCCGGTGTCATTTGGGATGAAGACATATTTGGCGACGAGCCTATCGATGCCAAAAAATTGCGTAACGTACTCGAACTAGTCGAATGCCCTCCAATCGGACGGGGATTGCGACGGCTGGTCGATTGGGTCGCGGATTATTATCTAACGCAGCATGCTGCCGTATTGCGCATGGTGTTGGCGTCATCAGCCGCTTTTACGACCTCGGGTACCATTACCGAGTATCGCCGCACCGGATCGGAGCCGGCACGCCTAACGCCACAACGCGCCGCGGCATTGGATGCGCTAGAGGATGCACAGGGCCTAGTGCGCGAGCTTGCAGCGGAGGCTGGGGTAAGCGACAGTATCATTCGCGGATTAATCAAAGCAGGCGCCTTTGAACCCGTCACCATCAGCGTCGACACCCCTTTCCCCGAGGCGCTGCCTAATTTTGCGGTGCCGGCATTGAATGAGGCGCAACAGACAGCGGCAGACGCCATGGTGTCTGCTGTACGCGAAGGGGGATTTAATACCTTTGTCCTTGATGGCGTTACCGGCTCGGGAAAGACCGAAACCTATTTCGAAGCGGTCGCTGAGGCGTTGCGGCAGAAAAAACAGATTTTGGTCCTGCTCCCGGAAATCGCGTTAACACAGCCATTTTTGAAACGATTCGAAGAACGCTTTGGCGTCGAACCCGCGACATGGCATTCCAATATGCGTTCAACACAACGCCGGCGTGTATGGCGCGCCATTGCCGACGGGAGCGCCAAAGTACTAGTGGGCGCGCGATCGGCCCTTTTCTTGCCTTTTGCAAATCCCGGCCTCATCATTGTTGATGAGGCGCATGAAACCAGTTTCAAGCAAGAAGATGGCGTGAGGTATCACGCCCGTGATGTGGCAGTAATGCGTGGACGGTTTGAAGGTTTTCCAGTCGTTCTGGCATCGGCCACACCTGCGCTTGAATCGCGCCATATGGTTGCCATCGGTCGGTATAAAGGTCTGGAAATTCCTTCCCGGTTCGGCGCAGCCAAAATGCCGGAGATCAAGGCCATTGACCTGACGATCGACGCCCCTGAACGACAGCATTGGATCGCACCGACACTGCTTAAAGCGCTTGAGGAAAGATTGGAACGGGGCGAGCAAAGCCTGCTGTTCCTCAACCGTCGTGGCTTTGCACCGCTCACTTTATGCCGGACCTGCGGACATCGTTTCCAATGCCCCAATTGCACAAGCTGGATGGTCGAACACCGGTTGGTGCGCCGTTTGGCCTGTCATCATTGCGGCCATGTGATGCCCCCACCCGAAGAGTGCCCGGAATGCGGGGAGGCGGACTCGTTGGTCGCCTGTGGTCCAGGCGTCGAGCGGATATCGGACGAAGTGAACCGCCTCTTGCCAAATGCGCGAACCATAGTTGCGACATCGGACACGCTTTGGTCTCCCGAAAAGGCCGCGGAATTTGTCGCCCGCGTGGAAGGCAAGGCTGTCGACATTATCATCGGAACGCAGTTGGTTACAAAGGGCTATCACTTTCCTGAACTGACACTTGTAGGCGTCATTGACGCAGATCTCGGTCTGGAAGGCGGCGATCTGCGTGCTGCGGAACGCACATTTCAGCAGATTGCGCAAGCTGCTGGGCGTGCCGGCCGAGGTGAGAAACCCGGCGAAGTCTTTATCCAGACCCGCAATCCGAACCACCCTGTTATTGCGGCGCTGGTGGCCGGCGACCGGGACGCTTTTTACGATGCCGAGATCGAACAGCGCAAATCTGCAGGTGCGCCGCCGTTTGGAAGATTTGCGGCCATTATTATTTCATCCGAAGATGAACGCGAGGCAATCGAGGCGGCGCGAGCCATCGGCGGGGCGGCACCTCAGGCGGATGGCATGTATGTTTATGGTCCCGCACCTGCCCCGCTCGCTATGCTGCGCGGTCGTTATCGACAACGGCTTTTGGTCCATGCGCAGCGATCTGTCGAAATGCAGGCGATTATCCGTGAATGGCTGGGCGGCTTACAATTTCCTCGTGGCGTCCGCGTCGGTGTCGATGTAGACCCATACAGCTTTTTGTAATGCCGTTTTTTATACTCGCCTTTAGCGTCTTATATAGATAATACAGCCAATCGATGTTCTTCAAACGCGACAATCCACCCCCTGCGGCCCCCGACATTGACAGTCGTCTTGCGGCCTTCGATCAAGCCTATGCGGGATTGTTTCCGGAAAACCCCAAGCCATGGGAGGGCGAAGCTCCCCCGACTCCGCCGAAAAAACCGTTTTTGGGTAAAACGCGGTGGTGGTGGTTTTCGCGCATTTTTGCCGGACTTCTATTCCTTTTCATGCTGCTCATCTTGTGGCTGGCAGTGACTGCACCGCTTTCAAAGTCGCTCCAACCCATTGCCCCTCCACGCATAACCCTTCTCGCATCGGATGGTACACCCATCGCCCGAAATGGCGCCATTGTAGACAAACCTGTCGATGTCAGCGCCTTGCCGCCGCATGTAGTGCAAGCCTTTCTGTCGATCGAAGACCGTCGTTTCTATTCGCATTGGGGTATCGACCCGCGCGGATTGGCACGTGCAGCGTGGTCAAACGCTTTCGGCAGCGGCATTACCCAAGGGGGCAGCACCATCACGCAGCAGCTTGCCAAATTCACATTTTTGACACCGGAACGCAGCCTTACGCGAAAAGCACGCGAGATGCTGATCGCCTTCTGGCTTGAAGGACGTTTAACCAAAGACGAGATATTGGAGCGATATTTGTCTAACGTCTATTTTGGTGACAATGTTTACGGCCTGCGTGCGGCTTCGCTGCACTATTTCTACCGCCAACCCGAACGGCTGACCTTGTCGCAGGCATCGATGCTGGCCGGCTTGGTTCAGGCGCCTTCGCGGTTGGCACCCACCAAAAACCCGGAACGCGCAGCAAAACGGGCCAAGTTGGTGCTGCGCGCGATGGTGGCCAATGGCGCAATAACGCAGGCAAAAGCCGACTCCACGCCCGTAGCGCGGCTTGACGTGCGTGTGCGCGACAGCCTTCCCACGGGCACCTATTTTGCGGACTGGGCAATTCCACAGGCTCGCCTTTTGACCGAAAGCGGTTACGCCGACGTCCGAATTACCACAACGCTGGATGCCCGCCTGCAGAATATTGCGCGACGGGTGACTGGAAATGCAGGCCTTGGCAAAGCGCAAGTCGCGCTGGTCGCAATGCGGCCTAATGGCGAAGTTGTCGCGATGGTTGGAGGACGGAGTTATAAAGATTCCCCATTCAATCGGGTTACTCAGGCGAAACGGCAACCGGGATCCACATTTAAGCTTTTCGTTTATCTCGCTGCACTACGTTCCGGGATGACGCCAAATTCGTTGATTGCGGATACGCCGATCAACGAAGGCCTGTACCGACCAAAAAATTCGGGTGACAATTATCGTGGCGATATCAGTCTGAAAGAAGCGTTCGCACGTTCAAGCAACGTCGCTTCCGTGCGCCTATATCAACAGGTCGGTGGGGAAGCGGTCGCCAAAGCGGCGGAAGATTTGGGTGTAACCAGCAAGCTTAATCTGGACCCTAGCCTCGCACTTGGAAGCTCGGGTATCACACTACTTGAGTTGACTTCGGCCTATGCCGGCGTTGCCGGAAATGCCTGGCCTGTTGAACCGCACGCCTTCAAACAGGAAGAACAAGGCTGGATCGAATGGTTGTTTTCGGGCCCACGCAGCTTTAGCGGACGGACGCACCAAATGTTGCTCGATCTCCTAGGGGCAACCGTATCCAATGGAACCGGACGCGCAGCGCGCCTATCTATACCGGCCTTTGGAAAAACCGGAACCAGTCAGGACAATCGCGACGCCCTATTTGTCGGCTTTGCAGACGATCTTGTCGTAGGCGTATGGATCGGGAATGACGATAACAGTCCCTTGCGCGGCATCAATGGTGGTGGATTGCCGGCACGAATTTGGCGCGATTTCATGAGCCAAGCGATAAAGGGTGCTGCGCCAAAGGCCGCGCCAAAACCTTTAACAAAACCGGATCCGGAAGGTCCAATCGAACCTCTCGACTTACCCGAACTTCCCGAACTGCCAGAGGGTATCCGTAACACCGATGTGCGTATCAATGAACAGGACGGAGTAACGGTCAATACCGAAGTAGGCGGTGTGCCTCTTGATATTCGCTTAGGCCGCGAAGGTGTTGAGGTGCAGCCGACGCTGAAGGAAAATGAACCTCGTCGCTGATGGCAGGTTGATTGGCCCGCGCTTTTATGGTCGACTGACTCATGCGATATTTTCTTGCGCTTCTGCTGCTCCTTACCCCCTTCGCCGTGTCACAATCGCGCGGTGACGCAAGTGACATAGCCGCTGCCACGCGCAGTGTGGTGCGGATTGCCGTTTTCAGCTCTTCTGATGGGCAACGTACATTGATCGGATATGGCTCAGGTGTGGCGGTCGCATCTGAAAAGATCATAACCAATGCGCATGTCGCAGAACCCGCGCGTACGGACGAGAGCGTAACATTCACGGTAATTCCGTCCGAAGGAAGCGAAACTTACAGCGCACGTTTGATAGCGTCATCACCAGGGAAGGATCTTGCTCTGTTGCAACTGACTGGAAATGGTCGCCTGATACCTGCCAGTTTCTTCTCTGGAATCGTTGGCGACGGCGCTGATGTTTTTGCAATCGGTTACCCCGCCAATGTCGATATTGCATTGGAACAGAGCGAAGCAGATGTCTTGCGCCCATCACCTCCTGTGAAAACGCGCGGCTCCATTTCATCGGGACGCAGTTCTAAATCGGTCGAATCCCTTCTGCACACCGCACCGATCGCACCCGGGAGCAGCGGCGGCCCGTTGGCGGATTCCTGCGGTCGGGTTATCGGAATAAACAGCTTTGGGTCGGTCGCTGACGGGGGCGGCGCAGAATTTTATTTTGCCATTTCCGTGCGTGAAGTAATTACCTTTCTGCAGGGCAACGGCGTTAATCTTGCGGCGGTAACTAATGAGTGTCGTTCGGTAGCCGAGCTAACCCGCGCCGAAGCCGAACGCGAGGCCGCAATCAGGGCGAAAGTGGAAACCGAGGCCCGTATCGCGAGCGAGTTGCAACGCAGCCGTGAGGGCAAAGTGCGCAGTGATGCCGAACATGCCGTTATCGGTGAACGCGAAAACCATCTCGCTCTTGCTACACTTCTGCTTGTTGTCAGTGCGGTCGCCGGCGGGGCAGCATGGCAGTTTACAGAGCGTGCGCAGCGTGATCGGTTCAAGATCGCTGCTGGCATAGGCGGTGTTGCACTTGCTGCCGCCATTATTGTTTTCTTGGCGCGACCATCTTTTGACGAAGTTGACGAGCGCGTGCGGGCGGCGATGTCTGAAAATCTCAAAAGCGGCGTTACCCCAAACAGCGCTACTGCAACTGTCGATGCGGGAAAACGTCGGTGTGTTTTGCAGTCAGAGCGCAGTCGCGTAACTGTATCGGATACAGCCGATGTTATATTTACTTGGTCAAAAAATGGCTGTGTCAACGATCGAACCCAATATATCGATAACGCAGGTACTTGGTCGCGTAGTTTCGTCCCTAACAATGACGCGCAGGTTTCCATCGTCAGCTACGAACCTAAAAATGAAGTCTATCGAATAGAAAGGTATCTGTTGGGATTGGATGCCATGGAGAAGGCCCGGATCGCGCGGCAAAGATATGAAGTCACCAAATGTAGCGCTGACTCTAAAACGACAGACAAGATCGACAGCATGAATAAGGCTGTTCGTGAAGTACTCCCATCGTCACCGAACGAGATTCTGGTTTTTGCATGTTCGGATAACTGACAGATGGATTGTGCCGAAAGCCATTGTGTCTATTGTGGCGCGATGACCCGCATCCTGTGTTTTGCCGCAATAATCATGCTTTTGGCAGGGTGTGCCGAAGGGGTGGATAATAGCCGCGTTCGCGTAGATATCATCGAAAGCCGACCTCGCCCATTTAGTATTGCGGCCATACCGCTACCGTTAGCATCTGCCTATCTACGGGGAGCAACCGCGCAAGGTCTTGTTGCCTTCGACAGTAAAGGCCGGGTGGCGCCCGGACTCGCCAACAGATGGATCGTTACCGATGACGGTTTGAGTTACATCTTTCGCTTAAACAAAACACGGTGGAACGATGGGCGTGAAGTGACGTCGGGTGAAGTCGCGGATCTTTTAACAAGCCGTATCAGGGAATTACGCAAAGGTCGTTTCAATTCGGAACTGGCTGTCATCGACCGCGTTGTTCCAATGACCGGCAAAGTCGTCGAAGTGCGTTTAAAGGCGCCGATGCCTTATCTTTTGGAAATGCTGGCCCAACCCGAATTCGGTCTGGCCCGTAAAGGCTTCGGGTCCGGACCAATGCAGGCAGAAAAACGCGGTGACGCAATGCAGTTGCGCCTTCGAAGTCTTGATGACGACGGTAAATCCGTGCTCGACCCGGAAACCGTGACTATCCGGAGCAGTCCGGCGTCTCTAGCATTAGCACGTTATCTAGAGGGTCAAAGTGATCTCGTAGAAGGCGGACGATTTGAAGATTTCCCGCTGTTGGAGGCTGCGCAAATAAATGCGGGTGAGATACATTTCGATCCCGTACCCGGGCTGTTTGGACTATTGTTTGTCGAAGGCGGCCCGTTCCTGTCGTCTCGTGAAAATCGCGATGCCATTGCCATGGCGATCGATCGTCCTAAGCTTTTGACTGCTTTTGACATCATGGCTTGGCGCGAAGCTTTAACGCTGGTTCCAGAGAGCCTTCCTAACCGGTTATCCATTCCCCGACCAGATTGGGCAGCCGGGCAAATCGACACGCGCAAGGCGACCGCCAAGAGGACAATTGAAGGTTGGGAAAACAGCAATGGCCAAGTACGTCCTTTGCGGGTCGCTTTACCTCGTGGCTATGGTGGACGCATATTCTTCGCCCGTCTTCGGGCAGATATGGCATCGATAGGACTTGAAGTCGAACGCGTCACAATCGACAGACCGCATGACCTCCGCTTGATCGATCGCACTGCTGATCAATCCAGTCCAGCGTGGTATATGGACCAACTGTCTTGCACCGTAAGCGTTATCTGTAGCCGAGATGCCGACCGGCTAGTTTACGAGGCCCGTATGGCAACTACGATTGAAGCCCGAGCCGATTTGCTAGCCCAAGCCGAAACCGAATTGCAGGATATGCGCAACTTCATCCCCATCGCCAATCCCCTGCGCTGGTCGGTTGCACGACCCGGTTTGCTCGGACATGTGTCGAACGGGCGCGGTTGGCACCTGTTGCAATATCTGGGGCGCGACACAACATAACAGGAAAGGAGTGCATCGGATGCCACTTTCACAAGAGCAGTTTGCTAAGTTAGCTAAAGATTTACCGGGCATGGGCAGCGATCCCCATTCTGTACGCGCGCGCGTTGAGGCGATGGAGAAAGTGCTCGAAAGGTCCTTTCATTTTCCCGGAACCAAAATCCCTTTTGGTTTGGACACCGTCGTCGGGCTGGTGCCAGTGCTTGGCGATGTCGTTACTGCGGCGATGGGGGCCTATATTGTTTGGGAAGCCCGCAATCTGGGAATGTCGAAGTGGCAGCTTATAAGGATGGCAGCCAATGTCGGCGTTGATACTGCGATTGGTGCGGTGCCGCTGGTCGGCGATGTTTTCGACTTTGTTTGGCGATCCAATAGCAAGAACCTTCGGATCATCAAAAAGCATCTCGACAAACATCACCCCGGAACGCGGATTATCGAGGGTTAGCCAAATTGCTTACCTTGCGAGTTGGCAAAGCATTTTTTCGCTTCAATTCTCGACCTGAACCGCGCCACACCTTTATCGTCGCGTTGTTCGGTGCACCTTGCGTGAATCGCGGGCATTTGCGGGGTTTAAAGTTTTTTCCCAGACAAATCCTCACCTCCTCTAACCAACCTTTATCGTTGGTTTTGACCTTAACCGCGTAGGTGGGCAGCCCCTCATTTAACTCGGCAAACGCTTCAGCGATGTTTGCAGCGGTCAACGCTGTTCCCCGCTCAGACTGACGCGAAAGCCGGACCATGTCGGGAAACTGGATTGCGTGATACAAGAGCCTTGCAGCACCGAAATAAGCTTCAGGCGTTTTGGCCATGCACGTTCCGTGCTTCGCCCATTCATGTTGCTGCAACTGGGGGGTCGGGGTCATGCACATGTTGCGCTTTATCAAATCGCGCGAGAGCACGCCTACGGACCTACAATATTGCGGGTAATTCGGTCCGTTCGATTCTGGCCACAGACCATGCAAAACAAATCCAAATTCACCAATGTCACCCGAACATTGGTAGCGCATGGCCGGATCACGCTCCCGCGCCCTGCATTGTTCGCGGCTCCAGCTTAACGCTAGTGTATAACCTTGGACGGGCGTGCGGCGCGCCTGCCCGGGTTTTGGCAGTTCCAACGCTGGTCGTGGCGCATATTTGGGCGCCCTGCATTGCCAAGCCTGCGCATGCGCTGGCGCAATCGATAGCCATACACATAGCGAAAGCAGGAAAAGACGAAGCCTCATCCTTTAAGCCTGCGCAAAATCCAGTCCAATATCCGCGGCAGGCGCACTTTGCGTCAGGCGCCCAACGGAAATATAGGTAACGCCAGTCTCCGCCTTTGAACGAATTGTTTCGAGCGTGACACCACCAGAAGCTTCCGTCGGAACACGGCCGGCGACAAGAGCAACTGCAGCCTTCAGTTCATCGACATCCATATTGTCGAGCAACAAATGGTTTGCTCCAGCGGCCAGGCCAGGTTCGATCTGGGTAATTCGATCAACTTCAAGAATGATACGCGCAACACCCGCGTCCTTGGCACGCCGCACGGCTTCCTCAACGCTTCCAGCAACCGCGACATGATTATCCTTAATCATTGCGGCATCCCAAAGCCCCATTCGGTGGTTGGTGGCGCCGCCCATACGCGTGGCATATTTTTCCAATATGCGCAGCCCCGGTATCGTCTTGCGGGTATCAAGCAGCGTGCAGCCTGTACCTTCAATCGCATCCACATATTTGCGTGTCATCGTGGCGATGCCTGAAAGATGCTGAACCGTGTTTAGTGCGGATCGCTCGGCTGTCAGCATCGCGCGCGCGCGTCCTTTCAGCCACATCAAGTCCGTCCCGGCCGCTACCTGCTGACCCTCAGACGCCAAAATGTCGATTTTCATGCCGGAATCCAGATGCTTGAAAAAAGCCGCTGCGATTGGCAGCCCGGCGACCACAATGGGATCCCGGCTGTCCATGACGCCCGCAAAATGGACGTCGGACGGAATAACACTCTCTGAGGTAATGTCGCGTCCGGTTGGGCCGAGATCCTCGGAAAGGGTCGCCGCGACAAAGGACCGCAGATGAAAATCTTTCAACGTGAACTTCATGACAAAGCCAATCTAGTAGCTGAAGGAAGAGAGAGGATCGGGTTTGCTCTCGAGGAAGTTACCTATGCCCGTCCCAAATCGCCTTTTCCGACCGTACCGCTTGCCATCTCCAGCATCCGGTCAAGACTGCGCTTGGCTGCAAGCCGTACCTCCTCATCCAACTCTATCTGGGGCTGGAGGTCGCGCAGCGCGAAGTAAAGTTTTTCCATCGTATTCAATGCCATGTAGGGGCAAATATTGCACGCGCAATTGCCGTCGGCACCGGGGGCTCCGATAAACTTCTTCGAAGGCTCAGCCTTTTCCATCTGGTGAATAATGTGCGGTTCGGTCGCGACAATTAGCGTGTCACCCGTCAAAGATTTTGCGAACTGCAAGATGCCGCTTGTGGAGCCAACATAATCGGCATGATCGATAATGTGCGGCGGACATTCAGGATGCGCGGCCACTGGTACCCCGGGATATTGCGTCTTCAGTTTCAACAGCTCGGTTTCACTAAATGCCTCATGTACAATGCACACGCCGGGCCACAGAAGCATCTCGCGGTTGAACTTCCGGGATAGATAGCCCCCCAAATGGCGGTCGGGTCCAAATATGATTTTCTGCTCCGGCGGTATCTGCGAAAGGATTGTTTCGGCACTGCTGCTTGTCACGATGATATCGGACAATGCCTTCACTTCGGCCGAACAGTTAATATATGTAAGCGCAATATGATCAGGGTGCGCTTCCCGGAAAGCCTTGAATCTACCGGGCGGGCAGGCATCTTCCAAGGAACACCCGGCGGCCATATCGGGTAAGATAACAGTCTTTTGCGGGCTTAGTATTTTTGCCGTTTCGGCCATGAATTTTACGCCGCAAAAGGCAATGACATCGGCATCGGTTTCGGCGGCGCGTTTGCTGAGTTCCAAGCTATCCCCGACGAAATCGGCGAGATCCTGAATTTCCGGCTTCTGATAATAATGCGCCAGAATGACGGCGTTGCGTTCCTTTTTAAGTCGATTGATTTCGCTTAACAGATCAACGCCTTGCAGGCTTTCACGGGTTGGAGCGTTCATTTTGGAATTCCACTATTGTCAGTATTCATCAGCGCATTAGCGCATTGGTTATGGCTTGTCTTCGCCTGCGACCGGTTTTTATTTCACAATCTCGCTCAGCGGCGTTGATTCATCCCAACGGGTTGTGACATTACCGCCAAGTTCATCTGCGAAATAGGCTTGAACTTTAGCATCCAGACCGGCCGCCCGCAGTGGAGCCTGAAAATTATTGGTAATCGCCCTTTTGAATGCGTCTCGCGCGAGGCGCATGGGGACCGGACCATTGGCTTGACGGGTGAGTTCAGCTACTCCTTTGTCACGGTTCGCTTCGTCTAACACATCGTCAACATTGGTGAACGCGCGCAAAATGCCATTCTCTCCATATTCTTGAATCGAGTTCAAATCGATCTGCGGCGGAGCCGTCTCGATAGCAGGAATTTTTACCCGCAATATGCCCGTGGACGCATCCCAGCGGACATCGTCGTTGGTCAATTTGCTCAGATCGACCTCATACCTGACAAGGCCTTGCATGATCAGTGTCTTCTTCGCCGACAGGCCGAAGCGCTGTTGTTCGCTCGTGACCACAGCCGCATAATTGGCAGCGAAAGCTGACAGGCGATTTTGTTCGCGAATTCCGGTTAAGCTGGCGGTCGCAATTGTTTCGGGTGAAGGGCCGTCCCGCCACGACCGCAAGCCGTCGATAGCCCACCAAATTCCCAACAGAAACAAAAGCGGAATCAACAACGCACCGATCCGCATCGACCAATTAGATAAGGAAAACCGGTTCATGACCGTTACATAAGCACGAATGGCATTTTCACCAATGCCATCTCGATCAGCTTGGCATCGGTGGCGGCGGACCGAACTCCCATGGTTGAACCGTTGCGCCAGGATATCCAGCGGTGACGGCAGCGTACAGATAATCACCGATGGGTGAATTTGCGATCAGGTGCGAAAGCGGTACGATCAGTGCAATCGCAATTACGCCACGCCACCAAGCCGGATGCACGCGTCCATCGTTCCTAAGATCGCGGATCATGCCGATGACCGGAAACAGCAATGAAACTGCCAAAACAATATCGAAAGCATAACGACCCATTAGGGGCATGGGTAAGATTCGACCAAGGCCAGGACCGATGATTGCGATTGTTGCACATATGTGGAGCCGCTTATGCCAGTCCGAGCTATGACGAAGTCGGATTGCAGCAGTGGTCAATAGCGCAAAGCATAACACCGTCAGCGGATTGGCGATCAGAAAATATTGCGGGAGAAAGAAGAATGGTGTTTTTCCGAGGCGTGCCACATCAATCGTAATGGCAAACCCCATGATAACAAGCAAAACGGCCCAGCCCGCGGCAATCCAGCCCAACCGCCGATGCAACGCCAAAGATCCACCGGTTGCAAGGCGCACTTGCGTCACGAACAGTACAACCCATCCCATGAAAGCTATGCCATGCACATGGACGAGAGGACGCGCAGCGAAGGTGGATCGCCCCATTGCGAAGTGCAAGGCAAAACCGGCGACGATTGTGATCGCCATAACCGTTGCCATGCGCATGAAAAAGCGGTCGTCCGAAGTTGCAGCGTCGGCTGCGGGCGCAAGTGTGGCCATATATCCCTCCCGATATAGCGCGCTGACCCAGCGGAGGGACTAACACCCGCTGCCTCAAAGCTCAAGCTGTTGCTGCACCGCCGATTCTTTGCCACCTGTTCTCCGAGACCGTTGCTTGCCCGCGATTTTGCAGGTCAACCAGATGCGCCAGTACAGATCGCCCCGCTGCGCCCGTGAGCCGAGGATCGAGTCCCTTGTACATTGCGGCTACCATATCGGGAATGTGCCCCTCACCGCTTTCGAGCAAATTCATTATCTGCCGCTCCCTCTGCCGCCGGTGCCCGATCATACCACGCACCAGTTGACGGGGATTTTCCACTGCCGGACCATGGGCAGGATAATAAATCCGGTCTTCGCGGTCATAGAGCTTTTGCAAGCTTGCCATATAATCGCTCATGTCGCCGTCGGGGGGACTGACTACGCTCGTCGACCATTTCATGACGTGGTCGCCCGTAAAAAGGGCACCACTTTCAACGAGCGCGTAGCAAATATGGTTCGATGTGTGTCCGGGCGTGGCTACGGCCTCCAGCGTCCAGCCGTCGCCGGCAATCTGTTCGCCGTCCGACAAAATCCGGTCGGGCGCATAATCGGGATCGAAGGCGCTATCCGCACGAGGGCCGTCATCTTTCAGGACCAAGGGCGCGCATCCAATGATGGGCGCACCGGTTGCCAGCTTTAACGGCGCCGCTGCTGGAGAGTGGTCGCGATGCGTATGCGTGCACAGGATCGCGGCGACCCGCCTTCCGTCGACCGCGCGCAATATCGCGTCGACATGCCCTTCGCCGTTAATATCCGCAGGATCACCAATGCTTTGTCCGCTTCCGCATGGCCCGGGATCGATAATCGCAATATCGCCACCTGCCCCTACCAACCATGTTTGGGTGCCGGTGTAAGTGTAAGGCGAAGGATTGGGGGCGAGAACGCGGCGGACCAGTGGTTCGTGCTGTTCGGTTTCGCCTGCGCGAATGCTGTCGGGCCAACTCATGAAACCGATATGGCGCATCGGGGTAAAAAGAAAAAGGGGGCGGTTCAATAAAACCGCCCCGGCCGAACAAAATGAAAAGGGGAGCTTATGTTCGGTTCAGTTCACCCTGTTAATCGGCCTTGTCCGCTTGGCTTTCCAGTTTGCGGATCTGTTGCTCGAGCTTTTCGACGACTTCCTTGCGGATTTTTTCCGGGATATCCTCATCCTTGTCGATATCGCCACGCGCTTCGCGCAAACCTTTGATGGCTTCGACGCGGGCGATCTTCGCCTGCCCCTTGCCGCACATGACGAGGCGGATACGTGAGCTATTCTGCCCGTCAAAGCCGCTGACATCGGTGGTTACCGGCTGCCCTTCCTGGCAGTTCTTGGTAATTTCCTTGATGTCGATCTCGGGAATATAGGATGCGATATTCATGGTGCTCATGACACGGATTGCTTCGCGGCGGCCTACTTCGGCGGCGGCGCGGGCACCATCGGCTGCGGCGGCAGCACTTGCCGCGGCTCCATGTGCGACATCGGCCTCAGCGCGTGCACCGTCCGCTTCGGCGAGAGCCTTGTCCGCTTCAAGTCGCGACTTTTCCGCATCCTCAATCCATTTTTCAACTTCTTGGTCGGACAGCTTTTTGTCGGTGCGGAAGATGAACGTCTTTCCGTCGCGCTCGACCTTCGTGACTTCACCGTCTCCATCGTGGCCGACAACATCGACTGTTTCGCCATCCTTTTTGATCTTGATGATCTGGACGTGCCGCTTGACTGCTTCGGTCTTTCCTTCTTCTGCAGCTGCCTCATTCTGGGCTACCACTGCTGGAACAATCGTTGCGGTCAAGGGAAGTATGACGGCCACTGCAGTCAAAATTCCCAGTTTGCCGAATAGCCGGCGCTGGGTGCTGGCGTCTTTCATTGTAAGCCTCCTCAGTCTTTCTATTATGGTTTTTGGCGAATTGAGCGCCGTTGCGAATGTCGGCACGCCGTCAAAGGCGGTGCGTGCCAGCGCCTGTCCGTAGATAGCGCGAACTTCTGCGCCTTTTCCGGCGAGAACGCGGGCGTCGCAGGCGGCTTCCTGATCGAAACGGAATGCGTTCCAGCTTATCCAGGCAACCGGGTTGAACCATTGCAGGCACAGGATGATGAATGCGACCAGATTGGCGAAGAGATCGCCTGATTTATGGTGCGCCATTTCGTGGGCCAGTGCGAGTTCGCGTTCGGCGGGCGAATAGGTTTTTGTGAAGTCCAGCGGTACGGCGATGTACCGTTTGAACAGGCCGAAGGCGAGTGGTCCGGCGACGAGGTCGGATGCCACCACCTTGACGCCCTCAATCTGCGCGATTTCCTCGGCTTCTGCGAGGAGGTCGTCGCGCATTGAGGCGTAGCGGATCATCTGGATGATGAAGAACAGCACCGCACCGCCCAGCCAGAATGTAATGCCCAGCGCCATGAAATCAACGGTTGCAACCGCGCTGCTTGCCGAGTTTGTTAACTCGGCTGAAGCATCCGACGGTATTTGGGTCAGGACCGAATGGCGGACAGCATCGCTGATGGATTGGCCGTTTTCCGCCAAAGGCACAGGCTCGCCCTCTAGGCTGGGCATCAGCAGGCGGGCGGCGGGGACGAGCCAGAGGGCGTAGGCGACGCCGGGGCCGAAGAGCTTGGCAACCGGTTTGCGGACACATAAAATTGCGGCCATCAGTAATGTTGTTACCAACAAGCTGTCGACCAGCCATGTCTGACTGAATTCAACGCTCATGACTTCATCTCCCTCAGCAATCTCTCAATCTCGGAAATGTCCGCATCGCTCAGCTTTTCCTGCTCGGCGAGATGCGCGACCAGCGGCATGAACTTGCCGCCGAACAGCCGGTCGACCAGCCGCTTGGATTCATGGGAGACATAATCCTCACGCTCGACCAGCGGCGAATAGAGGAAACGGCGGCCATCGGCGCGATGTTCAACCGCCGCCTTTGCCAGCAGGCGGGACAGCAACGTCTTGACCGTTGGCAAGGACCAGTCGCGATCCGCCGGAATCCGCTCCGCCACTTCGGTCGCGGTCAGCGGCGCCTGTTCCCACAGGATTTCCAATACCGTCAGCTCTGCGTCACTAATACGTTCAAGGGTCATTACATATTCTCCGACTACAGACGTAATCGATTCGATTACAGATGTAAACGTCGTTTGTCCGCGCCCGTCGGTTTTTTGTCGAACTTCTTTACAGCCGCCAACATGGTTAATGCCGCGGTAACCAGCTAACCCTCTGTTTTTAATAGGCCGCACAAAACTGGCACGGGGAGTGCATTACTATTTGCGTTCAACACCCCACAAACAAGGACGGGTGGTTTGCTACTGGTCTCGCACCACCCGTCCTGGTTTACCCCCCCAAAAAAAATGCATAAAAAAAGGGCCGGAACCCATATGGATTCCAGCCCCCTTTGGTGCGACCCTATTTCAGGTCATTGTTAGATGCGGAACCGCAGCGAAGCGCCCATATAACGGTCGGCGTCGCGCGGAATATGCAGACGCTGTCCGGCGCTGGTGTTCAGCAGGACATAGCTTTCGTCGGTGATATTCTTCATGATGAAGGTAATCCGCCAGTTGTCGTCGGCATCCGAATAGCCCACGCTCGCATTCCACAGGCCATAGGCATCGATCGGGCCGCTCTGGCCGAGATCGGAGAACTGGCTGCTGACATGGTTGTAGCTGGTCCGGACATAAACCTTGGCTTCGGCGCCAAAGATGTTGAACGGCGTTTCATAAGCCGCACCGATGTTCCAGCTCCATTCAGGCGCCAACGGCAGTTTCGTGCCGTTACGGGCGTCCGGTGCGTTGGTCAGCGGGTTGGGGTTGAAACGGCGGACCTTGGCATCGGCGTAAGCCACGCTGCCGAACAGGTCGAGACCTTCAACCGGATTGGCAAGCGCGTCCAGTTCGAAACCGGTGCTGCGAACCGTACCCGCATTGGTCAGGTTGGTCACAACAGCGCCATTCAGCAACACGAAGTTATTCGCCTGGAAGCCGTCATAGGTCACCTGGAACGCCGAAGCGTTCAGCTGGATACGATTGTCGGCGAAACGGCTCTTGATACCCAGTTCGAACGAATCCGACGTTTCTTCATCAATCGGAACCGAGTTGGTCGGCGCTGTATGGTTGAAGAAGACGTTGAACGCCGGACCCTTATAGCCGCGGGTGTAGCTGCCGTAGAGCATCACATCGTCGGAAGGCTTCACGGTGAGGACGGCCTTGCCCGAGAAGTTGCTGTTGGACGATGATCCGGTCGACAGCACAGTGCCGTTACCGCCACTGGCGACCGTTCCACCTGCAGGCGCACCCGAAACGCCGGGGCCGGTTGCGGGCAGACCCGTGGTGCGGTTGACACCCGGGAAGCGACGATGGGCATAATCGATCGAGTCATGCGTCCAGCGCAGACCGACCGTCAGACCGATCCAGTCGGTGAAGTCATAGGTTGCCTGACCGAACAGGGCGTAGTTTTCGATATTCACAAGGCTGTTCGACGTTGCGGTCGGGAACAGCGTGTTGACCGTGTCGGTCAGGTTGCATGGACGTGCGCCGGACACCGGATCAATCGGCAGGGTCGATGTCGTGCAGGAAACAACCTGACGGGTGAAGTCCTGCGTGTTTTCCGACTTCCAGTAGAAACCACCAACCTGATATTTGAACGCCTTGCTCTGGTCCGAGGCCAAGCGCAGTTCGAGGCTCTGCTGATCGGTTTCGACGAAGCCACGGTCATGCAGTTCAGGAGTTCCGACAATCGCGCGCGGCAGGAAGTCGCCTTCACGCAATTCGGTGTTGTTCCAGTTACGATAGCCGTAGATCGCGCTCAGCACATGGTCGCTGAAAACGTCAAAATCAGCATTGACGGTCAGACCCCATTGGCGATCGAGCGACTGGGTGACGAGATTGTGGCTGACGAACCGCTGGTTTTCGCCCTGCGCGACACCGAGCGGCAGGTTCAGTTCAGCGTTGAGCTGCGCGCCACGCGATACGCCGGTGACTTCACCGCAGCAATCGTCATCGGCTTCATAATAGTCAGCGATGATCTTGATCCGTGCAGGACCATTGTCGAAATCGAGCAATCCGCGGAAACCGAGATGCTCATAACCATTGATCTTGCTGTCCTTGGTCTGGAACGGAGCCACATTGGTGATGTTGCCCTTATACTTCCCAAAGAAGCCATTGGCGCGGAATGTCAGATTTTCGGCCAGCGGGCCGGAAATGGTGCCGCGTGTGCGGACTTCGTCGCCTTCATAATATTCAGCGGTGAATTCACCTTCCAGCGTGTCCGTGCCGCCCTTTGAAACAACGTTGATCAAACCGGCCGACGCGTTTTTGCCGAACAGCGTGCCCTGGGGTCCACGCAGGATTTCGAGACGCTCGATTTCGACCAGATCGGCAAAGGCCTGACCGGAACGGCTGAGAACGACGCCGTCAACAACGGTCGAGACACTGGGTTCAGCAGCGATCGAGAAGGAAATGGTACCAACGCCGCGCAGAACGACGGCGGAGTTTGCATTGGTTGTGCCCTTGCGGAAGGTAACCGAAGGAACCAGCTGGCCCAGATTTTCAAGGCTGGTGGTACCGGCGGCGGTCAGCGCATCACCCGACACTGCGGTAATGGCGATCGGCACGTCCTGCACATTTTCTTCGACTTTTTGTGCGGTAACGACGATTTCTTCGACCTGCGCCATCGCAGGCGCACTGAAACCGAGCGCGGCAGCGCAGCCGCCCAGCAATGTGGCGCGGATCAGATTTCGGTTATGGAACTTGGAACTTTGCATAAGGCACCTCCCTAAAATTCGGCCACCCAATTCTCAACTATTTTGCTTGAGTTAATGCAAGCAAGAGAAGTTTTAGCGGGTTATACCGTTCGTAATTCGGCCCTCTAACCAGATTGACTTAATATGTCTAGCGGTGTCATATAGGCGGACACATTATCGCAACGACTGTGGCAAGGATGTCATAGTCCTTCTAAACCGGAGAGAGGGAGAGCGCATTGCCATCGCAGATCATCATGCACGCCGATGGCTTTGACCTTTTTGCCGGAGAAATCTGCGTCCTGGCGCACCGCACCCATGCCCCTGCCTTTGCCATTGGCATCGGCACACCGGACATGGAAATGGTGCGCGGCAATTTCCGGATCGGCGACGATTTGCACCTGCGACTACCACTTGATTGCTTTGCCAATGACAAAGGTGCGATTCGCCTTTGGAGCAGCGACCGGCCCGATACGATCCTGGGAATCAAGGTCGATATGGATGCCCGAAAACTGGCGTTGCGAATCCGCTGCACCGACGATGCGATCAACCGGCTGTGGATCGATATGCGCAGCGAAAACGGCGAGGCCTTTTGGGGCGGCGGGGAACAAATGTCCTATCTGCGCCTCAATGGACGGAGCTTTCCATTCTGGACGTCCGAACCGGGTGTCGGCCGCGACAAATCGACCAAGCTGACCCAGACCATGGATGCCGAAGGGCTGGCAGGTGGCGATTATTGGACCACCAATTATCCGCAGCCAACCTGGCTGAGCTCCCACAATTATGCCGTCCACCTTGATACCGCCGCCTATTCGGTCCTCGACCTGACAGACGGGAGTCGCGCCGGAATTGAATGCTGGAAAGCCGATCTAAATCTGGAGCTGTTCACGGCATCCGGACGGACCGAACTGGTCCGCCAGATGTCCGACCGCTTCGGCCGTCAACCCCCCTTGCCCGACTGGGCCATTTCGGGCGCGATTGTCGGCCTGAAAGACGGGCAGGATACATTTGCGCGTTTTGAGGAAATTGCCGCCTCGGGCGCGGCGCTGACCGGGCTATGGTGCGAAGACTGGATCGGCATCCGCCAAACCAGCTTTGGCAAGCGCCTGTTCTGGGACTGGCAATGGAATGCAACGCGCTACCCCGACCTTCCCGACCGGATCGCCGCACTGGCGGAACGGGGCGTGCGCTTTCTGGGCTATGTGAACCCGTATCTCGCCGTCGATGGACCGCTTTTCGCCGAAGCGGCCGCGCTTGGCTATCTGGCGTTGCGGCAGTACAGTGACGAACCCTATGCCGTCGATTTTGGCGAATTTGACGCAGGCGTGGTCGATTTCACCAATCCCGACGCAGCGGCCTGGTTTTCTGAACGGATCATCGGGCAGGAAATGCTTGATTTCGGCCTGTCGGGCTGGATGGCGGATTTCGGCGAATATCTGCCCACCGATGTGCGGTTGTTCGACGGATCCGACCCTATGGAGGCGCATAACCGCTGGCCGGTTCTGTGGGCCAAGGTGAATGCCGATGCCATCGCGTCGCGTGGCAAGACGGGCGAAGCGACCTTTTTCATGCGCGCGGGTTATTCGGGTGTGCAAGCCTATTGCCCTTTGCTGTGGGCCGGTGACCAATGCGTCGATTTTTCACGCCATGACGGGATCAACACCGTCCTGACCGGCGCCCTGTCCTCAGGTCTGCTTGGCAATGCCTATCATCATAGCGATCTGGGCGGATACACCAGCCTGCACGGCGTAGTGCGCACGGCCGACCTGATGCACCGCTGGATCGATATGGCCGCCTTTGCCCCTGTCATGCGCAGCCATGAAGGCAACCGGCCCGCCGACAATCTGCAGCTGGACAGCAACCCGGAATTCCTCACCCATTTTGCGCGGATGAGCCAGGTGCACGCGCGCCTTGCCCCCTATGTCCGCGTACTATCGGACGAGGCGGTAGCCACCGGCTTGCCGCTCCAGCGTCCGCTCTTTCTGCATTATGATGATCCCGCCTATCATGATGTGCAGGACCAGTATCTATATGGTGCGGACATGCTCGTCGCACCCGTGGTCGAAGCCGACCAGACGGCGCGCGATGTCATCCTGCCCGAAGGAAAATGGGTGCATCTGTGGTCGGGCGTGGAATATACCCAAGGCACGCATGCGATCGCCGCGCCTAATGGCCAGCCGCCTGTATTCACTCGCAAAGACAGTAAGTTTGCGCCATTATTCGCCTCCCTGACGGAGGAGTTTGGCGCATGAGTCCCAACAGCAATATTCGCGCGAATATCCGCGATGTGGCAAAGCTCGCCGGGGTTGCGGTCAAGACCGTCAGCCGCGTGCTCAACAACCATCCCTATGTCAGCGCCACCACCAAGGCGAAGGTCGATGCAGCGATGGCCGAACTCGGCTTTTCGCCCAGCATTGCGGCGCGCATTTTGGCGGGGACGAAATCGGGACAGATCGCGCTGATCTACGACAATCACTCGCCCTATTATATGCACCAGATCATGCAGGGCTGCTGGGACCGCTGCCACAGCGAAGGGATGCGCCTGATTGCGCAGCCGGTCGATGTGGCGGACCCCGATGTCGGCGAACAGGTGCGCGGCATGGTGCGCCAGACGCATGTCGATGGCGCAATCCTGTCGTCGCCGGTCACCGACTGCGCGCCCGTGCTTTCCGCGCTGGAGGCGCTCAACATTCCCTTCGTCCGCATTTCGCCCGGCACCAACCATGCGCTGACATCGTCGGTGTTCATGGACGACACGCAAGCCGCCGACGACATGACGACGCACCTGATCAATATCGGCCACCGCCGGATTGGCTTCATCATCGGCCACCCCAATCATATGGCGAGCGCCGAACGGCGCGCAGGTTATGAGCGGGCATTGAGCCGCGTTGGCATCTCGGTCGACCCTGCGCTCATTGCCGAAGGGCAGTTTGATTTTGAAAGCGGCGTGGCGGCGACGGAGAAATTCCTGTCGCTGAAAAGTCCGCCAACTGCCATTTTCGCCTCGAACGACGACATGGCCTCGGGCGTTTTGGCCGTCGCGCATCGCCGGGGCATTCAGGTGCCCGAACAGCTCTCGGTCGGCGGATTCGACGACACCACGCTGGCGCGGGTTGTCTGGCCACCCCTGACCACAGTGCGGCAGCCGGTGCGCGACCTCGCTTCGACCGCAGCCGAGCTGTTGTTCGGCGAAGGCGGGATCGAGCATCGCCGCCTGCCGCACGAACTTGTCATACGCGAATCCACATCACCACCTTCACAGAAGAGCAAGAAAATATGACTTTACCCTCCCCGCCGACCACGCGCCCATTGGGCAAGAGCGGCATTGAAATTTCCTCCATCGCCTGGGGCATGTGGCGCTTTGCTGGACTGGAACTGTCTGCCGCACGCGCCGCCATCGATGCCGCGTTTGAAGCCGGCATCACCCTGTTCGACACCGCCGACATCTATGGTTTTGGTGAGCAGGGCTTTGGCAAGGCGGAAGAGTTATTGGGCCGCGTCTTTGCCGATGCGCCGGAATATCGCGACCGGATGGTGCTGGCGACCAAGGGCGGCATCACCCCGCCCACGCCCTATAACAGCAGCGCCGAATATCTGACAAAAGCCATCGATGACAGCCTGCAGCGGCTGGGCACCGACCGTATCGACCTGTGGCAGATCCACCGGCCCGACATCCTGACCCACCCGCAGGAAATCGCGCGCGCGGTTGAAGCAGCGCATAGCGCAGGCAAGATCCGCGCCTTTGGCGTGTCGAACTTCACGCAGGCGCAGATCAGCACGCTGGCGCAATTCAGCGCGGTGCCGATTGTGTCGACGCAGCCCGAACTGTCGCCGCTGCGGGTCGACACAATTGAAAATGGCGAACTGGATCAGGCGATTGCCATGGATATGGCTGTCCTTGCCTGGTCGCCTTTGGGTGGCGGGCGGATCGGTGACCCTTCCAATGAACGCGAGCAGAATGTGGCAGGCGCCCTTTCGGGTGTAGCTGCATCGCATGGCGTGTCGCGCACGGCGGCGGCCTATAGCTGGATCATGGCGCATCCGGCGCGTCCCATCCCCATCGTTGGCTCGCAAAATCCGGCGCGCATCGCCGAGGCCGCCGATGCCTTCAAAATCACATGGACCCGCGCGGACTGGTACAGCGTGCTGGTCGCCGCAAGAGGAGTGCCCCTTCCATGAAGCCTGTTGAAGTCAGCTGGTTTTCCGCCCTGTGCGATGATGACTATGAATTTCTGGGGCAACCCGACCCGATGCTGGCGTCGAGTTGGGAGCATTGCCGCAATATCGTTTTGAACGCCGAAAAGGGCGGGTTTGACAATATCCTGCTGCCGTCGGGCTATGCGCTCGGCCTCGACACCACGGCCTTTGCGAGTGCGATTGCGGTGCTGACGACGCGGATCAAGCTGCTGATGGCGGTGCGCGTCGGTGAAAGCTGGCCCCCGCAACTGGCGCGGCAGATCGCGACGCTGGACCAGATTTCGGGCGGGCGGCTGAACGTCAACATCATCTCGTCTGACCTGCCCGGCGACCAGATGGACAGCGAACCCCGCTACCGCCGCACGGTGGAGGCGATGCACATCCTCAAGACGCTGCTGAATGGCGAGCATCTGTCCATCGATGGCGAGCATTACAAGATCGACCTCGACCCGCCACGGATGAAGACCGTCAGCGGCAAATGCCCGCCCCTCTATTTCGGTGGGCTGTCGCCTGCGGCCAAGGAAGCGGCGGCCGAAGGGTGCGATGTCTACCTGATGTGGCCCGAAACGGTGCAGGGCGCGAAGGACCTGATCGACGACATGACCGCGCGCGCCGCGAAATTCGGGCGTACGCTGAAATATGGCTTCCGCAGCCATGTCATCGTCCGCGAAACCGAAGCCGAAGCCCGCGCCTATGCCGACCGCCTGCTGTCCAAGCTGGATGCGCAACAAGGCGAGGCGATCCGCAACAAGTCATTAGACGCGCAAACCTTTGGCGTCGCGCGGCAGGCGGAACTGCGCGAGGCGGCGGCGGCCAATGACGGCTATATCGAGGATAATCTATGGACCGGCATCGGCCGTGCCCGCTCCGGCTGCGGCGCGGCCATCGTTGGCGACCCGGACCAGGTGCTCGCCAAGCTGGAAGCCTATAAGGCCGTCGGCATCGAGGCGTTCATCCTGTCAGGCTATCCGCACATCAACGAATGCGACATGTTCGCCCGCTATGTGCTGCCACGGCTGGAGCATGGGCGGCTGGAGATTTAGTCCCCCAGACCCGCCATCCGCTCGGCCTGATCCTCGGCGATCAGCGCGTCAACCATCTCGCCCAGCCCGCCGCCTTCCAATATTTCGGGCAGCTTGTGCAGGGTGAGGTTGATGCGGTGGTCGGTCACCCGGCCTTGCGGGAAATTATAGGTGCGGATGCGTTCGGAGCGGTCGCCGGAACCGACCATCGCCTTGCGCGCCTCGGCCTCGGCACCTTGCGCCTCTTCGCGCTCTTTTTCGTACATGCGGGCGCGCAGCACCTGCATCGCCTTTTCCTTGTTCTTGTGCTGGCTGCGCCCGTCCTGACAGGTCACCACAATCCCGGTCGGTAGATGCGTAATCCGCACGGCGGAATCGGTCGTGTTCACATGCTGCCCGCCAGCCCCCGACGCGCGGTAGACGTCGATCTTTAGATCGCGGTCCTCGATATGCACATCGACCTCGGTCGGTTCAGGCAAGACCGCAACGGTCGCCGCGCTGGTATGGATGCGCCCGCCGCTTTCGGTCACGGGCACGCGCTGCACCCGGTGGACGCCGCTTTCGAATTTCAGCTTGGCAAACACGCCATTGCCCTTGATCGAGGCGACAATTTCCTTGAACCCGCCCACATCCGAAACACTCAAAGAAATCGGCTCGACCTTCCACCCCTGCCCCGCGGCATAGCGTTCATACATGCGATAGAGGTCACCGGCGAACAAAGCCGCCTCATCCCCGCCGGTGCCCGCGCGGATTTCGAGCATCGCAGGGCGTTCATCGGCGGCGTCTTTCGGCAGCAGCGAAATGGCCAGCGCGGTTTCGGCCTCGAACAATTGCTGGGTCACATCCTCCAGCTCTTCAACCGCCATGTCGTGCAGTTCGGCATCGGACGAATCCTTGACCATATGCTGCAGCGTCTCGATTTCCTTGCGCAGACGCCGCACCGTTTTGGCGGCGACAGCAACAGGTTCCAGCTCGGCATATTCCTTCGAGGCGGTAACAAATGCATCGCCTTCGAGTTGCCCGAACGCCATCCGCGCCTCAAGCTCGGCAAAGCGCGATTCAATCTGCGCAATCCGTTGCGGGGAGATTTTCACAAAGCCAACCCCGAAATCCCAATGTTGTTAACCCCGCGAAAGCGGGTTTCGATGATCCGATGCTTCCACGCATAAGACGATTTTGTTTCGCACAAAGACACAAAGACACGAAGCAATTTCTTTGTGCCTTTGTGCCTTCGTGCGAACCCTATTTCCGACAAGTCAGGCCATGGATTCCCGACCGCGCGGGAATGACAAAGATGATTGTTTGTCATGCGCGGTCGTCATCACCAGAAAGCTCGGAATATTGATCCGGAAGCATGCCCAATATCTTTAGCAGGAAAGGCGTTTCCTGGTCGGTGCCAAGCGTCACATTTGTTAGATGCAAGCGACGTTTCGGATCGGTTTCATTTCGAACATACAGTATGGCGACTGCCCCCGCTTGCTTAGCTTTTTCGCTCTGCTTCTTCGGGTTTCCTTTAAACGACGTAAACACTGGCAATTGTCTACGACGCAGCGCGCTGGCTATTGCATGAGCTTCAGTTTCCATCGACTGATCGTTGGGAACAACCGCAATAATGTCTTTCGTCAACAGAGTAGGAGCATCCACCAACATCGCCAACCGCTCAATGCCCGCAGCCCAGCCGACCGCAGGCGTTGCAGGTCCGCCCAGATTTTCGATCAGCCCGTCATAGCGCCCGCCACCGAGTACCGTACCCTGTGCGCCCAGCCGGTCGGTGACAAATTCAAAGGCTGTGTGGCGGTAATAATCAAGGCCACGCACTAACGCCGCATTGCGGGTCCATGCCACACCCGCTGCATCCAGTCCGGCGGTCACCGCTGCAAAGAAGTCGCTGGCTTCGGCGGACAGGAAATCGTCGATCTTCGGGGCCGCATAGGCGACGCCGCGGTCATCGGGGTCCTTGCTGTCCAAAATGCGCAAGGGGTTCTTTTCCAACCGGGCAAGGCTGTCTTCGGAAAGAACATCGCGATGGTCGTTGAAATAACTGACCAGCGCCGCGCGCCA
>Ga0075152_10000334_pt1 | contig 35641 bp, 36 predicted proteins | sample JI61114C2DNA_FD_70964 | JGI IMG/M metagenome (GOLD analysis project Ga0075152, IMG submission 70964) | Wastewater effluent complex algal communities from Wisconsin, to seasonally profile nutrient transformation and Carbon sequestration -... | ecosystem: Engineered > WWTP > Effluent > Algae...
ACGCGGTCACGGCCCGGCTGCTGCGGCTCGGCGCGACCGTCGACGGCGCCGCCCTCACCCCGTCCAGCGCCGCCGTCGAGGAGTTCCTGGCCGCCGCCCGGCTCGCCCCCTATGTCCGCGCTCACCTGCCCGCGGCCGAGCGCGAGGCGTGCCTGCGGGCCCACGCCGCGGTCCTGGCCGGCACATCGGCCGCGTCGGGCCTGGAGCTGCGACGCGAGCGCCTGACCTTCCCGCGCGACGTGTGCCGGGTCGCCATCGCGGCCATCGAGGCGTACGCGTCCCAGCTCGCCGACCTGTTCGGCGACGGCGCGGTCGCGACCTGGTTCGCGGAGCCCTACGCGGAGCACATCTTGTGGCGGCGCGCCGCGGGCGTGCCGGCCTGAGGGTCAGCGCGCCGCGTGGATCCGCTGCTCCGAGAGCGAATGGAGGTAGACCTCCAGGTTGGTGTAGCCGTCGACGCCGAGCTGCTTGCGCGAGAGCTCGCGGCCGTTGTGGTCGGGCGTGTGCGGGTCGAGGCCGTTGGCCTGCTCCCAGGCGTCGGGGAGCCCGTCGCGGTCGCCGTCGACGGGGGCGGGGGCGGCGGGCCCTGGTGGCAGGGCGCTGCCGTCTCCGGCGGGGTTGCGGTCGCGCGGCGTCGCCGAGATCTTGCCGCTGGCGATCTGCGCGAAGAGGCGCCGGTCCAGCGGATCGCGGGGGAAGGCGCCGACCTGCGCGACGGCGTGGGCCGCCAGGCGGTCGGCGCTCAGATAGGTGATCGGCGGGAAGTCGTGGCGACCGGGGCGGGCGAACGGCGGCGGCGGCTGGCCCGACTTCCCCTCGCTGCGGTAATCGTTGCAGCAGTACAATAGATCGTAGTCGCGGCGCTCCGGGTAGAGGTTCATCCGGTTGTCGGCGAAGTAGGTGCTGGTCCTGGGCGCGGGGCCGACGGGGCGGGCGATGTGGATCATCCCGTAGGGCATCGCGTCGGGCTGACCGGGTCCGCGCGCGACGCTCATGTTGCCCACCCAATTGAGGTGATAGTAGATCGGCTGGCCCTCGTCGGAGGCGGAGATGGTCGTATTATTGATGTCGATGAAATAGCCCTGATCCCAGAGCAGGTTGTTCGCCAGCTCGATCTCCATCACCGTGCCAGCGGCGGCGGCGCTCTCCCGCGAGAGCTCGGGGAAGCGGCCGGCGATCCGGTGCCAGACGTTGTGGTGGATCGAGAGCTGCGAGAGCGCGAAGCCGTCCGCGGGGTTGCTGTAGTTGATCAACATCCCGCCGCGGTCGGCGTGGTCGCCGACCGTCTCGGCGAGCACGCTGTGCTGGAGCGTGATGTGGTTGGCGTACGAGATCTCGATCGCCTCGTCGGTCGCCCCGGCGATCGACACGTGGTCGATGATCGCCCGGCGGGTGTAGCGGAGCCGGAGGCCGTCGTCGTGGGCGCCGTCGGGGCGGATCCGGATGTGGCGAAGGATCCAGTTGTCGGCCTGTCGGGCCCGGCGGACGCAGCCGACCGTTTGATCGCAGTACGGCTCCTCGGTGGTGTGGAGCTGGCGGATGGTGATACCGCCGGGCGAGGTCTGTCCGGCGATCGTGACGTCGCCGTGGGTCAGGTGGATCGCCCCGTCGATCAGGCCGCTGACCGTGAAGACGACCGTCCGCGGGCCCTCCTGGTCGAGCGCGTCCTGCAGCGAGCCGGGCCCGCGCGCGTTCAGGTTATCGACGTGGATCACCCGGCCGCCGCGGCCGCCGGTGGCCGCCGCTCCCCAGCCCTCCGCGCCAGGAAAGGCCGCGAGCGCGCCCGTCGGCGCCGTTGGTGCGCGGCCCTGTCGCTGCGGACGGGCCGCGTCGGCCGCCGGCATCGCGGGCTGCTGCGTCGCATCGGCCGTCGGCTGCGCGGGCTGCTGGGCCGCGTCGGCTGCGGCCGGCTGCGCCGTCGCGGGGGCGGCCTCCTGCAGCCGCGGGCCGGGCTCCTGGCCCGAACCGCCGAGGCCCGAGCACGAGGGGGCGAAGGACCCACAGACCGCCGCGATCACGCTCGCCAATTCCTTCATCGCCGTCCTCCAGGCGCCCAGGATCGCCGGTCACGCGGGGCGACCGCAAGGGCCGTACCGGCGCTCGCCGGCCGCTCCGAGCGGTGTTTGCCGGGGCGAGCGGGGTCGGCGTGCGCGGTCTTGCGCCCCGCGTGAGGGCCCGGCAGTCTCCAGGCATGCCCCGACGTGCCCCGATGTTCCTGTTTCTCGCGCTGGCGAGCGGTTGTGGCGACGACTCGCGGCGCGCCGCGGGCGGCGGCTCGGGCAGCGCGATCACGTCGGCGTCGCTGTCCGGCGTCACGCTCGGCGGCGACGCGAGCTCGGCCGGGATGTCCGAAGGGACAGGTGGCAGCAGCGCCGGCGACGGAGGGACCGAGGGGGCGAGCGGGACGGGCGGGACGGGCGGGTTCCCGGGCACGACCTTCGGCGAGGTCGGGGGCGACACGCCGGGCGACGCCTGCGATCAGGTGTTGCACGCGACGGTCCGCGACTTCAAGGAGGCGCACCCGGACTTCGAGTACAAGATCAAGAGCGAGAAGGGCATCGTCTTGCCGGAGCTCGGCGCCGACGACAAGCCGGTGTACGCCAGCGACGGCGAGACGGCGAGCACGACCGGCAAGGCGAACTTCGACCAGTGGTATCGCGACGTGGCCGGGGTGAACGCGCCGTTCCTCGTCGACATCGCGCTGCAGGACCTCGGCGGCGGCAGCTACAGCTACGACAACCCGGCGTTCTTCGTGCTCGACGGCAAGGGCTTCGGGAGCGAGGGCCACGAGCACAATTTCCACTTCACGCTCGAGCTGCACACGGAGTTCGTGTACCGCGGCGGCGAGGTGTTTCGGTTCCGCGGGGACGACGACCTGTTCGTGTTCATCAACAAGAAGCTGGCGATGGACCTGGGCGGCGTGCACGGGCCGCAGGAGGCGGAGGCGGTGCTCGACGACCTGGCCGGGGAGCTGGGGATCGCGCCGGGGGGCAAGTATGCGCTCGACTTCTTCTTCGCCGAGCGGCACACGCAGGAGTCGAACTTCCGCATCGAGACGACGATCGAGTGCCTGATGCCGCCGATCGGGTAGCAGAGGGCCCGGCACGCGGTCAGCAGCCTGCCATCATCGCCGCGATCTCCGCCTCGCAGCCCTGCAGCGGCTCGAGCTCGGAGCAGGTGAGGGTCAGCTCGCAGGCGATGAGGGCCTCGATCAGGTCGGTGCAGGCCGCACCGGACTGCGAGAACGAGGCCGCCGCGGCGAGGCTGCACTCGCTGCTGCACGGGATATCTCCTCCTGGCCCGCCCTGGCACTCGGCGGACTTGTCGCACAGGTCCCGGCAATACTTCGTGGTGCAGGCTTCGCCGATGATCGCGTCCTGTTGGTCCTGGCACGCCTTGGGATCGTCGGCGAGCTGCTCGCAGCTCAGGTCGGCCACGCAGCCGTTGCTCGCGGCGTACAGCGCGAGGCAGCCGTCGCCGATGTATTCGTAGCCTCTGCCAGCCGACGGGCACCAGCTCATGCAGTCGCTGGCCCCGGCCGCGTCGCACTCGACCAGCTTCGCGCAGTACGCCGCGCAGCCGTCGTCCGCGCCAGCGCCGGTGGTGCTCGCCTCGCTCGTGCTCGTCGGCTCGGCGCTGCTCGTGGCGCCCGTGGTCGGCGTGACATCGGTCGTCTCACCGCCCCCGGACGACGCTTCCGTGGCGGGCTGATCGGTGGAATCGCCGTCCGACGGGTCGCCTGGCGCTGGGCAGGCGCACAGGAGCATCGTCGTCGCAAGGAGGGCGATATCGGCGAGTCGTGGAGGGAGGCTCATGGGCGGAGAGTGACGCCCCGTGGCCCATCAATTGCGTCAATCTCTCTCGGCCCGGCGGTTCATCCGGCCCACGGCTCAGCTCTGGGCGTCGTGGCGGTGCTCGATGTGGACGAGCAGGGCGCAGACCGCGAGGGCCCCGTCGGCGCCGAAATCGAGCGGGTGGTTCGCTTGCTGGTGCAGCTCGAAGGCGCCGTGGCTGAAGGCGACGCGGTCGAAGCGGCTGACGAGGTCCATCAGGGTCGACTGGGCCCCGGAGTGGCGCAGCAGGGCCTCGACCTCGGGGCGGTCATCGGTGTTGACGAAGACGAAGTCGTCGAAGAGCGGGTCGCCGACCTGGATCTCGCGCTGAAACAGCTTGCGCAGCCGGTCGAGGAAGCCCTCGCGCGAGAAGTCGGCGGTGACGGTGAACCCGGTGGGCGCGCGGCCCTCGACCGCCAGGTGATAGCGCGTGTAGGTGCTACCCTTGTGGCGATAGGTGGTGGTCCATTCACGGACCTCGAGGGTGTGACCGCGAGCGGACAGCGCCTCCTGGGCGCCGCCGTGGGCGCAGCGGTCGCAGATGTCGAGCTCGTGGTCGCGGCGCAGGTGCTCACGCGCGTGCGGCACCTCGCAGAATGCGCAGGGCAGAGTGTCCATATTGCACCGCACGGTATCAGGTCACGCGGCGGGTCACCACAGGGCGCCCGCCGGGCTCGATCCGCTCGCGCGGGCGCGCGGCCTACCACGCGCTGACGGCGACGATCATCGAATCCGGGCTCGACCCGCCGCAGCAGTTGCTGGTGCCGTCGGGGTCGTTGGCGGCCCGCAGCTCGATGGTGGCGCACTTGCGCGGGGTGAACGAGGCCTTGCAGCCGTTGCCCATGGCCGAGCCGGTGCAGGTCTTGGGCAGGGTGTCGATCTGCCCGACCACGACGTTGTCGCAGAGCACGTCCCACTTGCCCTGGCACACCGTCATGCCGGCGTAGGTGGCGATGCCGACGTTGCCGACGCAGGTCGACACGCCGACGCAGGAGATCGCCTGGTTGAAGCCCTGGAAGTTCTGCCCGTCGCTCTGGCTGAAGCTGTAACCGTCGTTGTCGCAGGGGTTGCCGCTCCAGCAGCCGCTCGCGGTGTCGAGGCTGAGCTGGTTGAGGGGGGCGCGCGCGCCGCTGGGCACGCACGTGCCGTTCTTGCAGGCGTTGGTGCACATGTCGTTGTCGACCATGTTGCCGTCGTCGCACTCCTCCATGCCGGCGCGCACGAAGCCGTCACCGCACTTGGCGGACTTGCACATGCTGACGCAGGCGTCGGTGTCGACCATGTTGGCGTCGTCGCACTCCTCGACGCCGGCCTGGACCTGGCCGTCGCCGCAGCTGGCGGCCTTGCAGGTGGCGAGGCAGGCGTCGGTCTCGACCATGTTGCCGTCGTCGCAGGCCTCGCCGGCGCTGACGTTGGGCACGCCGTCGCCGCACATCGGGGCGGTGCAGTCGACGTCGCAGGTCTTGGTCTCGACCTTGTCGTCGCAGGTCTCGACGCCGTCCTGGATGAAGCCGTCGCCGCACTGGGCGGCGATGCACATCACGGTGCAGGCGTCGGTGTTCTCCATGTTGCCGTCGTCGCACTCCTCCGGCGCCTGCACGATCCCGTCGCCGCAGCTCGGCGAGGCGCAGACGTTGGAGCAGGTGTCGTCGTCGACCATGTTGCCGTCGTCGCAGGCCTCGACGCCTTCCTCGAGGAAGCCGTCGCCGCACTTGGCCAGCGCGCACGTCGACGTGCAGGCGTCGGTGTCGACCATGTTGCCGTCGTCGCACTCCTCCATCTCGGCCCAGGCGACGCCGTCGCCGCACTTGGCCGCGACGCAGGTGGCGAGGCAGGCGTCGGTCTCGACCATGTTGCCGTCGTCGCACTCCTCGTCGTCGCCCACCGCACCGTCGCCGCAGACGTTGGGGGCCGCGGTGGTGCCGGAGTCCGTCGTGGTGCCGTCGGTCGCGCTGGCTTCGCTCGTCGGAGCGTCCGTCGTCGGCGCATCGGTGGCGGGCGAGCTGGTGCTCGTCGTCGGCGCGTCGGTGGTCGTCCCGTTGGGGTTCGTCACCGCCACGGTGATCGAGAAGCCCGCGGTGGTGGACTCCTCGCCGCCGCTACAGGCGGACGCTGCCAGGCCGAAGGATGCGAGCGCGAGGCTCAGGAACGGCGTATTTCGAGACATCCCACCAGACTGCGATCGCCCGGCGCTCGGTGGCAAGGATCTTTGTCGCGCGTCGGATGGCGCGAGAGGAGCATCACTCGCTGCGCGATCGTGGCTCCGCATCCGCATCCGCATCCGCATCCGCATCCGCGGGCGAGGCGACCGCATCGCCTCGCCCACAGACGCAAGTTGCGCCTCAGGGCAGGTTCTTCTCGCAGTCGACCAACGCCGCGCACTCCACGGTCATCGAGAAGCAGTTGACGTACTGCTCGATCTGCGCGTCCGTGGCCGCGTCGCAGGCGTCGAAGCAGGCCTGGAGGTCGCCGGGCTGGTAGCAGCTGAAGAAGTCGGTGGTGCTGCAGCCCGCCTTGCAGACCGCCTTCGGGTCGCCGGTCTCGGTCGGGTCCGCGGTCGGGTCCATGGTCGCGTCCCCGGTCATGGGCGTGCCGGTGTCGTCGTCGACGGGCTTGGCGGTGCAGGTGCCCTCGTTGACGCCGGCAGCCTTGCTGCACACCTGGTTGCAGGCGCAGTTCACGTCGGAGAGGCAGCCGTTCTGGCACTGCTGGAAATCGTCGCAGTATTGCCCGGGCTGGCACTTGACCGAACCGAGGCCGCAGCCGGTGAAGCCCTGCACCTGGGCGTCACACGAGTCCCCGTCGTCGTCGCCGCCGCCATCTCCACAGGCGATGCCCGTGACCACCGCCGCGCACCACAGCGCCACACTCAGACCGATTAGCTTGACTCTGTCGAACATGATCTCTTCCTGCTCCTTGATTTGATTCGGGACCCAATGCCTCTGCCGGCGGCTGGCCATCGCTGGCCACACGGGCCGCCGTGTTCGCGGGTAGAGTAACCGGAGCGACCGGCCAAATTGCGGCGGCTGAGTTTTTTTTCGGGCCCCTCCGCGATCGATGCTCCGGGCCCGTGCGGGCGATCACCCCGGAGCGCGCGCTGTGCCAGCGGGCCCCATCCGCGCAGCGCGAGCGAGGTCTCCCGGCTCGCTGGCGGCAGGCGGGCCCGCATGGCGCCTCTGCTCCGGGCGACGGCCGGCCGCCGACGAGCCGGGACCCCGGTGACCGCGACGCGCGTCAGCGTTCGGCGGCCCCGGTCGCGGTGATCGGTCCGGGGGCCTCACTCGAGGCGCAGGTCGTCGAGCTCGAGCACGAACGAGCCCGGGGCGGTCGCGCCGAACAACAGGCCGGTCACGTCGTAGGGCTCGAGCTCGGCGAAGGCGGAGAGATCCACCGTGTACTGCTTCCAGCGGGTCCCGACCTCCAGCGCGGCGTTGACCGGGGCGCCGCCGTTTCGCGCGGCGAACAACATCACGTCCATGGCGAGCGGCGCGGTCGCGCGGGCCCACAGACGGACGCGCTGAAACCGGCCGAGGTTGGCGGGCTGCATCGGCGCGGCGCCGGGGAAGAACATCGCGCCGGCCCAGCGCGCCCGGCTCGCGCTCGCGGCCACCGTGCCGGAGATCCGCAGCGCGTGCTTGCTGCGCTGCGCGCCGGGGGCGACCACCTCGAGCTCGACCGTCGAGCCCCCGCCGATCAGCGCATCGGTGGCGGGTCGCCAGCCCGCGCCGAAGGCCGCCGTCGCCTCGCCGCCATCGAAGTCGCTGATGCGCCCCGACTCGCTGCCGGCGGGCGGCGGCGCGGCGCGCAGGGCCGCGAGCGCCGCGTGCTCGGCCTGCATCGCCGCGCGCTCGGCCGCGAGGTCGAGCCGCACGCCCCGCTTCCACACCCCGACGATCTCCCGGGTCGCGCGGATGTCCTGCGTCGGGTCGCCGCGCACCAGCAGCAGGTCCGCGCGCTGACCCGGCGCGAGCCGCCCGCGGTCCGTGAGCCCGAAGCGCTGCGCCGGGGCCGAGGTCGCCGCCCGCAACGCCGCGGCCGGCGTCAGCCCGGCCTCGACCAGCAGCGCCAGCTCGTCGTGCATCGACGCCCCGTGCATCGTGCCCGGGTTCGGCGCATCGGTGCTGGCGAGGATCTCGACGCCCGCCGCGTGCAGCTCACGGACCGCCCGCCGCGGGGCATCGCAGGTCGGCGGCGACTTCAGCTTGTCGTGGTAGCTGCGCTGCAGCGCCCGCGCGTCGCCGGGACCGAGCAGCGCCGCGACGGCCGGATCCGCGGCGAGGGCCCGCCCGCGGCCGCCATCGCACAGGCTGTGCACCACGGCCAGCGTGTCGGCGACGAACACCCCGCGCCGCGCCGCCAGCTGCACGAAAGCCGGCGTCGGCGCGGCGTCGAAGAACACGTGCGCGAGCCCGTCGACGCCGGCCTCGATCGCCATGATCGCCTCGCGCTGGCTGCTGACGTGCGCGACCACCAGCTTTCCGCGCCAATGGGCCGCGTCGACCAATGCGCGCAGGACCTCGGCGCTGAGGGTCGGGATCGGCTTGCCGAGCGCGCCGCCGTCGTCGAGCACCACCTTGATATAGTCGGAGCCCTCCGCGATCCGCGCGTGGACGAAGAAATGCGCCTCCTCCGGCGCCGTGACCGTGGGGATCTCGAAGCCATACTCGGTGCCGTGTCCGCCCGGCGCCGTCGCCAGGATCCCCGCGCTGCGAAAGTCCGCCAGCGCCGCGCCGTGCTTGCCGCGCTCGAGCTTGCGCAGCGGCCCGAACACCGCGGGCAGCGCGAACATGTCGAGCTCCGTCGTCACCCCGAAGCGCAGCGCCTGGCGCAGCGAGGCCGGCGATTGCACGTGGGTGTGCGCGTCGATGAGGCCCGGCAGCAGCGTCATGCCGGCGCCGTCGATCACCTCCGCCGCCTCCGGGGTCGCGGCCGCCGCGACCATATCGTCGATGCTGACGATCTGCCCGGCGCGCACGCTCACCTGCGCGGCCGGCCATATCCGCTCGCCGTCGAACACTCGCACGCCGCGGATCACGAGGTCGAGCCGCGCCGGCGCGGCCGCGGCCGGTGGCGCCGGCGCAGCGGTCGTTGCCGGTGCACAGGCGAGGCCGAGCACAAGCGCGAGGATCGTGGGGGCTCGGAGCATGTCGGTTGATACGCGGGCCCGCCGTGTTTGTCGATCGCTAGCGCCCGCCCAGCTCTTCGCGGATGCATGATACCTTCGCCGATGGCGATGCCGCCCCCACCGCAGCTCTGGTTGGTTCCGCAGCTCCCGTCCGCGACCGGGGCGACCCTGTGGTTCGGCGCGCCCGGGCCGGACCGGCCGGCGCCCCAGGTCCAGGTCGCGTGGCGCAGCCCGGCCGGGACCGGCTCCATCACGCTCACGCCCGCCTGGCAGGCCTTCGAGGCCGGGGCGCAGCGGTTCTGGTACGCGCGGGCGCCCCTCGTCGGCCTCGCCGCGGACCGCCAATATCTGCTGATCGCCAGCATGATCGGCGCCGCACCCTCGGCTCCGGCGACCCTGCGGACCTTGCCCCGGACCCTGCCGCCCACCGCCGTGCTCGGCTCGCGCTTCACGCTGCTGCTCGGCTCGTGCTTCGACTATCGCCGCGGCCAGGCCGGTCAGGCCGGCGCGCTGCAATTCAAGCTGCCCGCCGGCGACACCCCGCACCTCAAGCTGCTGTGCGGCGACCAGGTCTACCTCGACCTGCCGTGGAACGAGGTGCTGCCGCGCGACGACGGCGAGCTGCGCGCGCGCCTGCTCGCCAAATACCTGCAGAATTGGGGCCACGGGCTCCAGCCCGGCGGTCAGGGCTACGGCACCTTCCTGCGCTGGGGCGCCAACCTGTTCGTCTCCGACGACCACGAGTATTGGAACAACTTCCCGCGCTGGGCGGCGTATGTCAGCAGTACGTTCTCACGGGCCGCGCAGGACCGGCTCACCGACGCCACGAGGGGGCTGTTCCGGGCGTTCCAGGCCGATTATCGGGTCGCCGGCGCCGAGCGCTGTTATCAACAGATCGCCGTCGGCGAGCGCGGCGAGCCCGGGCGCCTCGAGCTGATGGCGCTCGACGGCCGCTTCGGCCGCACCGACCGGCGGGCGTGCCAGCCGGCGGACATGGAGGCGCTGCGCAGCTGGGTGGCCGGGCTCACCGGCCCGGGCGTGCTGGTGCTCAGCCAGCCGCTGTTCGAGCCGACCAGCCACTGGCCGGGCTGGAGCGGGCTGGGCGACCAGGGCCTCGCGGACCTCGACGACTACGACGAGCTGGTGCGCGCGCTCGCGGCCGCGCGGCACGACCTGCTGGTGCTCAGCGGAGACATCCACGGCGGCCGGATCGCCGCCACGGTCCGCGGCGGTCGGAGCATCGTCGAGGTCGTGTCCTCACCGATCGCGCTGTGCAAGCCGGGGAAGTACCACACGTCCGCGGCCGCCAAGAGCTTCCCGGCGCGCGGCATCCCCGGCCTGGCGATCCACCCGGTCACCACGCGCGCGCCGCTGGCGACGCAGGACCAGGTCGCCGTGCTCGGGCTCTCTCGCTCCGACGCGGGCGTCGACGTCGTCGTCCAGTTCTGGCCGGTGGATGGCCGCAGCAGCCGCCCGCTGATGACCCACAACATCACGCTCAAGTAGCCGTCGCCACGAACAGGAGCCCTCGTGATCCCCGCCCGTCTGTCCGCGAACACCGACCGCAACGCCCCGCTGAAGGACCCCTTTCCCCGCCTCACCGCGGATGAGACCAATGACGCCTGGCTGCAGCGGGTGCTCGCCGGCCCGCTGAAGGACCGCCGCGGCCCCTTCGTGCTGCTGGTCGGCGGCGCCGCGCTCAGCCACTTCCGCGTCCGCGTCGCCCAGAGCCACGCGCGCGTCGACCTGCTGCCGAGCTATTGGAGCCACTGCGCGCTGGTCCAGCGCGACGCCGGCCCCGGGCAGCGCCACGTCGTGCGCCACGTCCCCTTCGACCTGCGCGGTGACATCGATGATATGCCGGCCCGCAACGGGGTCGAGCGCGCCGACATCACCGCCTTCGCCGACCCGACGCGCTATCCGAACCTCGCGCTGCTGGCCTTCGGCGTCGTCGAGCCGGAGGTCGAGGAGACCGCCGTGAAGTCCCTCCGCGGCGGCCGCTTGACCGAAGATCTGGTCTCGCCGCTGGTCCCGTGGCTGGCCTACATCTGGGGCGCGGGACCAAACCCGCTGCTCGCCGGTACCCCGCTGCCCGCGGCGCTCTACGTCAGCGCCCTCTTCGCCAGCGCCCACGTCGACCTCACCCCCGGGCTGTCCGAGCGCGTCGCCTGCCCCGAGGCGATCTGGCAGGCTGCCCTGTGGTGGCGCGAGTATTATCAGCGCAGCGCAGTCGATGCGGACGCCGACGGAGCGCAGAGCGCCGCGCCCACCGGCGCATATGTCATCGACCAGCCCGCGGCCGCCGCCGTCGAGTTCCCGCGCGCCGATACATCGCAACCCTGAGGTGGCGCGCCTCCGCCCGCGATCGACCCAGCCGCAGCCGCAGCCGCAGCGCGCGGCGATGCAGGCCGAGAGCGACCGGCTCACCGCCGGGCGGCCCGTGACGCCGACCTGGCTGCGGGGCCGCCGCCCGCGCGAGGGTGGCGATGTCGCGCGGACGCGGGCGACCGCCGGGCGGGCGGCGCGTGATAAGGTCGCGGTCAGATGACCTCGCTGATGATCGGGCAGCATCGCGGCCAGCGAGCGGGCGACGTGGTCGAGATCGAGGTCGTCGGCGTGCTGACCTTGAGCGACATCACCGCGCTGCGGACAGTCGCGCTGGAGACGCTCAAGGCGGAGCAGGGGCGCTGCTTCCTGATCGCTGATGTGACCGCGATGACGGGGATCGAGGCCGAGGCGCGGCGCTTGATGGCGACGTGGAGCAAGGTGGATACCGAGCGGCTGTCGGGCACCGCGCTGTACGGCTGCGGCTTCGCGGTGCGGGCGCTGATCACCCTCACGCTCAACGCGATCCAGTTCTTCGGGCGACAGCAGCTCGACGCCGTGTTCGTGCGCGACGAGGCGGATGCCCGCAGCTGGACCGACGCCCAGCGGGCGGCGCTGGATAAGCAGGTGCAGCATGGCGGATGAGCAGAATATGGCGATCGATCCGGCCCGCTTCGCGCGGCTGCTCGAGGTCGTCTCGCTGGCGTCGATCGGCGAGTATGCGCTGGCGCTGGACCGCTTCGGCGCGCTCTGCGAGGACGACCTCGGGATGCTCGAGGAGGGCATGCGGATCTTCATCAGCGAGCTCAAGAGCGGCCATGAGGCCCGGGAGCAGGCGACCGACGCGCTCGAGCGGGCGCGGGCCGAGCTCGAGCAGAAGCTGACGCTGATCGAGGCCCAGCGCCAGGAGATCCACGCGCTCTCGACCCCGATCCTCGATGTCTGGGGCGGCGTGCTCGCGGTGCCGCTCGTCGGCGCGATCGACCACGCACGCGCGCTCGAGATCACCGAGAAGCTGCTGCAGCGGGTCGTCGAGACCAGGACGCGCTGGACCCTGCTCGACCTGACGGGGGTCGACGCGGTCGACGAGACCACCGCGGACCACCTGGTGAAGCTGGCGCGCGCGGTCAAGCTGGTCGGCGCGCACTGTGTGGTCACCGGCTTGAGTCCGGCGACGGCGCACGCCTTCGCCTCGCTCGGGCAGGGGCTCGGCGACCTGCGCTGCCTGCCCACGCTGCGCGAGGGCCTCGGCTACTGCCTCGCCACCGCCCGCGGGACCCGGCGCTGAGGGACCGATGACCGCCATACCCGGAGACCGCGCGCACCCGGGCCAGCCGCCGATATGGTGCGAGGGCGACGTGCTCATCCTTCGGATCTCGGGCACGATGGGGGGCGCCGAGATGCAGCGGACGATCGCCATGGGCGAGGAGCTGTTCGTCCGGCACGGCTACATCCTCATCCTCGTCGATGCGATCCACACGACCGGGCTGAGCGCCGACGCCCGCAAGCTGAACGCGGACCGCATGAAAGAATTCATCCGCCCCAGCCACACCGCCCTTTATAACGTGAACACAATGCTCCGGCTGATCAGCACAATGGCGCAGCGGGGCACCGAGCTGATCACCGGCAAGACCTACCCGATCACGTTCCACAAGGACGAGTCCGAGGCCCGCGCCGAGCTCGCCAGCCAGCGCATGATATTGCGGCGAGCCGCCGGCTCCCCCGGTTGACACAGGCCTCTGGCCGCCCCCTGGCCGCGCCCGCTCCGGGCCGCGCCGGGTTCAGCCGTCGCGACGCTCGGCGGGCGCCTGGGTGAGGCCGCGCGGGCCTCGCGGAGCTTCGCCGCCGCCGCGAGCGACGGCCTCGGCGTAGGGGACGACGGCGCGGACGATCCGGTCCCGTTCGGCGCCGTGGTAGCCGAGGGCCTCGACCTTGCGCTCGATGGCGGCGGCGTCGGGCAGCTGGCCCTCACATATGCCGACCAGCAGCGAGGCGACGATCGCGGTGTCGGCCGGGGCCCCGAGCACGATCGTGCAATCGCCGAGCAGCAGCCGCCAGGCGGGCTCGCAGCCGTCGCTCTTCGCGCGCTCGGCGTCGGGGATCAGGAAGAAGGTCCTGAAGCGCTCGGTGAGCTCATCGGTGAGGTCCTCGATGCGAATGTCCGCGGGGACCACGTCGCCGATCCACTGTGCCACGGTCGCCGGCGTCAGGTGCATGAAGAACACCTCGTCGCCGGTCATGAAGAAGTAGCCGCGACGCTTGCGCCGCTCCAGGCAATCCATCGCGGTGTGGCGCGCCGCGACGTACATCGCCAGGTCATAGGATTCGCCGCGCCAGCTGCCGCCGCCCTCGAGGTGGAGCATGCCGAGCCACTTGTCGATCAGCGCGCTCTCGCTCTCGAACTGACCGACCTGGATCGGCGACTTGTCGCCGTACGCGCAGCCCAGCGCCATGAACATGACCTGCGCGTCGGGCAGCACCGTCAGCACGCTCTGCATGAACGACGGCATCGTCTTCATCGCCAGCTGCACCGGTATCTCGCCCATCGACCCGCTGACATCGAGCGCAAACACGATCCCCACCGAGTCCGGGTGGTTCGCGCTGTCCCGGCTCTCGCGCCAGCGAACGCCCTTCGGGTCGAGGTCCGGGTGACAGGCGTTCTGCGCGAAGACCTGCTCCGTCTTCAGCCCCGCGCGCTCCGTCGTCGCCGCCTGATGCTCCTCGTAGTCGTATCGTCCCCCGCCCATCGTCACCTCCCGATCGCCCGCCACGGTAGGAGAGACGCGCCGGGAATACCAGGACCTTCGCGGCCGCCCGCCCCGCGCGGCGGCGCCCGCTCACAACGCGAGACGCGAGGACGATGGCGCCGTGGAGCAGGCGATGAGCGGCGCGCAGCCGCCGTGCCGCGCGCTTGACAGCGCCGCCGCGTCCCGGTCTGCTTGCACGCCATGAGACTGAGCACGCTACGCGTCGCCGAGCCTTGCCACGCGGACTGGGACGCGATGTCCGGGGACTCGCGCGCGCGGCACTGCGAGCGCTGTCGGTTGCAGGTGATCGACCTGTCCGAGCTGAGCCGCGCCGAGGCCGAGCGCGTGCTCGAGCGCGGCGGCCCGGGCGGGCGCCTGTGCGTGCGCTACACCCAGGACGCCGCCGGCGAGGTCGTCACACGCACGACGCGTCAGGCCCGGCTGGTCGGTCTGCTGCAGCGACTCGCGGCGCAGAAGGCAGGCGCGCCGTGAGCCTGACCCGCGCCGACGTGATCGCTTATCTCGAGCGCCTGAGCGCGGGCGAGCTCGACGAGTTCATCGCCGAGTTCCAGGAGCGCTTGCACCTCGATCCGCCGGCGCCTGTGCACCGAGTGGTGATGGGGGCGTCGCTGACGATGGGCATGCCGATCGAGCAGAGCGAGTTCGCCGTCGAGCTGCTCGGCTTCGCGGACAACAAGCTGGCGGTGATCAAGGTCGTGCGCGAGCTGTGGCCGCTCGGGCTGATGGAGGCGAAGAGGCTCGTCGAGTCCGCCCCGGTGGTGGTGCGCGACGACCTGACGCGGTCCGAGGCCGAGGCGATCGCCGGGCCGCTGCGGCGCGCCGGCGCCACGATCCGGATCCGCTGAGCGCGGATGAGAAGTCGCCGCGGCGACGAGGCCGCCGGGCTCAGCGCTGGGCCGCGGGTCTGCGGAAGATCGGCCAGTGGAACCATCCGGTGTAGCGATGGCCGCTGACGATTGAGCCGATGTAGCCGCGGTCGACCGCCTCCTCGGCGCTGGCGAGGCCGCAGGCCGCCGCGACGATCTCCGCGCACTGGGCGAGGCCGATGCTGTGCCCGCCGCGGGTGGCCCCGCCGCGGTACAGCTCGCCGAGGTCGCCGCCCGTGGCCTCGCGCAGGCGCTGGTTCTGTTCGCCCGAGATCGGGTTCTCGACCACCCAGCGGAGCAGTTGATCATTGATCGGCAGCGCGGTGACGCTCACCCGATCGTCGGCGGTGTAGCGTGCGGCGTTGTTGATATGGGTGCACAACACCCGGTCGATGGCGGCGGTCTCGAGATCGTGGTTGGCGACCATGCCCTCGTAGTTGACCTCGGCGCTGATCGCCACCATGCGCTCCCCTGCGCGATAGATCGAGCTGTCCCACTTGTCGACGAAGTCGAGGATCGTGTGGGTCTTGATCTCCGCGTCGATCTCGCGCAACTGGGGATCGAGGTCGCTGACCGCGTGGCGCATGATCCTGGCGTGGTCGCGGGCCCGGAGCGCGGCGTGGCGGATCTCGCCGTCGCTGATCGATTCACCGCGGGCCTCCGCCGCGGCGAAGCCGATCAGCGCCAGCAGGGCGCCGCCTCGGATGTCATGCAGCGCGCCGCGGACACCGGGCCCCGGGGTGCCGAGCGCGTAGGTGGCCGCACCGAGCTCGCGCAACAGCAGCAGGAAGCTCCGATCGCGGAGCTCGCGGAGGATGTGTCTGCGCAGGAGGTCGATGGGCAGCGGCGCGCCGGTCCGCGTCGCGTCGCGGAGGTGCAGCCACAGACCGTGGCCCCGCCTCATCACCCGATAGACGCGCGTGAGCAAGTCGAGGTCGGCCGGCGCGAAGTGACTCAGCTGCACGGAGAAACCGGAGCCGTCGTAGCGGGTCGGTCGCGTATAGACGAGGTCGCAAGGGGCGAGGGCGAGTTGCTCTTCGTAGTCCATCGTGCTCCAACGAGGTGTCCGCCGCATGGTCCACGGCCGCGGCGACCCGCGACAGTGGGCCCTGCGGATCTCCGGGTGCATAAGCTCACTTTGGCCCCGACGAACACCGTTACTGAGGTTTTCGGACCACGACGGTCGCGGCTCGCTCCGTCGGGCGCCATACCACCTCACCGGAAAAGACATTGACCACCTCGGGCCAAGGTCCCTCGGCGCCGACCACCTCCTCCCCAACCGGGGCGCTCTCGGCTCCGAGGCTCGCGGCGCCAGCGCGCCATCGAAGCCGCTTCTGCTCTCGCAACCGCACGCTTGCGCGACGCCCCCTGGCTTGACAGCCCGGCACATTTATTGAACAAACGGCACATGACCTCGAGCGAGCCCAACGAGACCGACGCGCCGGGGACTGCGACCGCCCCGGGGGTCGTCCGCGAGCTCACCACGGAGCTTCTCCAGCAGATCCGCCGTGAGGAAGACGAGATCTCGACGCGCGTGGCGCGTGACATCGACGTCCTCCGACGCCGCAATCCTCAGAACAAGCTGGCCCGCTGGCAGTGACGCGGCCTGTCTTCCGCTCCGCGCCATTCAGTGCGCTTGGAGACGAGATCCATCGGGCGGCGGATATTCCGCCAGACGTGCGTGAGCCGCCGCCGCAGGTCGAATATCTTTGTAGCTACCTGCGACACCAGGACTCGGGCGCAGCCGGCATCCTCGTGGAATCCGACTATACGGATCGTCACTTCATCGAGGAGTTCTCGGCGTACTATGCGACGAGGTTTCGCACCCCACGAGCGACCTGTACGCGGATCCACATTTTCTCGACCCGTATCGACGAGACCACTACTGCGACATGGATAGAACGGGCGAGCAGTAGTGACAACGCTCGCGCGGCTCTTCAGCAAGATTTGTCGGACCAATACCTCGGTTATATCGTCGTTCGCCCGCTCCCTTTCGCGCCGATCGGGCGGACGCTACTTCGGCCCTACCGCTCGACCGACACGCAGCGGTGCTATGAGCCGGCCGCGACTCGCCATCTCGTCCACCTGTTCGGACTCGAACTCACCGTCTCCGCCCTGCCATTTCAACAACAGGACCGCGCAGTGGGTGCCTGTGCCACCACAGCCGTGTGGACGGCGCTCTCCCGCACGCTGAAGACCGATGGTAGCCGTTCGGTGACCCCGCGCGAGGTCACCGAGGCCGCGACCCGCCACCTCGTTCATCACCGCACCCTCCCCGCCGAGGCCGGCCTGACGGACGACCAGATCGACGCTGCCATTCGTGCCTTCGGTTACGAGCCGCACCACCTCTCGAGCGAAAAAGACGACCTCCTACAGGTCTGCCTTAAATGCTACCTTTCTTCGGGGATCCCCGTACTCCTCAGTGTGGGCGATGAGGCAACGACGACGCGCCACGCTCTCGTACTCGCCGGTTACCGCGCAGCAGCAGCAGCCGACCGCGGTCCCCTGGAATATCCGGTAACCGCGAGTCGCGTCCTGAGAACTCGGGCCATCGCCAAGGTCTATGCGCATGATGATCGCCTCGGCCCCTACGTGCGAATGCTCTGGCGATCCACTGAGACGCTCCCGCGCCTCGTCTACGAGCCCTATGGTGAGGACGACGCTACGCAACCCGATGCGCTCATCGTCTGGGACGCGATCGTCCCACTTTATCGCAAGCTTCGCCTCACCGCGGAGGACCTCTTTCGTATCGCGTGTGAACTAACGCCCGCGGTCAGCGTCCTCGCGCGGTCAAACGAGATCGAGACGGATCTGCGATTTCAACTCGGCGGCAGTTACCTCAGCGAGGCCCTCGCTGGCCCCCTCTCCGCCACACGGAAGCAAGCCCTCTTGACCCAGGCACGTTTCTCTCGCTACGTCGGCGTCATCCGTTTCAGCCTAGCCGGGCGAATGATTCTCGACGTCCTGTGCGATACGACCGACATCTACCGCGTCATCCCACGCCATATGGCGATCCTCGCTCTCATTCCCGGAGATCCCGACCTCCAGGATGGTTTACGTAGCTTTAGCGAGCGATGTAAGTTCGACGCGCTGATCGTCTGAAGGGCCGATCAGCTCATCGGCCCACCGCAGCTCCGTCGGCGACACCGGCGGCGCTTCGGCGCCGAGCGGAGCGCGCGGTTCGCCGCGCGGCGCGGGAGCGGCGCTGCATGCGAGCCCCAGCATGGTAATGGCGACACAGGACGACCGCGGCATCGTCAGACGGCGTATAGCGACCGGGGCCTCGAGCTCGCTGATATGGTCGATGCTGTCGATGTGGAGCAGGGTCCCACCGGCGGCCGCGGCTGTCCAGCGCCGCTCAGGTCTGCACGATCCAGTCGACGCGGTGGGCCTCGCTGATGTCCGGCGGCTCCCACAGGCGAAGCATGCGCAGGATCGCCGCGAGCGGCACGGAGGCGCCGCGCTCGCGGTTCTGGCGGACCAGGCGTTTGTACGTGGTGTCGAGGAAGACGACGCGCACGCGCGCGTTGTAGGCGGCGGCGAGGTCGATCGGGCGGCCGCGCAGCTCCCGGCTGAGGTTGGTCCCGTTCCACACGAAGGACTGGCCGCGGCGCAGGTGCTCGCGCGCCCGCTCGCGGGCGGCCTGGATCACCGCGCCCTGATTGCCGGTGCTCGGCAGGCCCAGCTCGGCGCGTAGTCCGTCGAGGGAGATCACCGGCAGGTCGAGGTTATGCGCGATCCAGTGGTCCTTGCCGCTGCCTGGCAGGCCGCTCATCAGCACCATCTCGCAGCGCGTATCGTCGTGGGCCGCATAGTCGGGGTCGCGGTCCGGGCTGCGAAAGTACTGGAAGCGGCTGTGGTCGCTGGCGAAGGCCCACGGCCGGTCGAGGCAGCCGTGCTCGCGGCAGAACTCGGTGAAGAGGTCGATGTTGTCGAGCAGGCGCTGCTGGTCGCGGCAGATCCTCCCGAGCGCGTCGGCGCGGGTGACCAGCGCGAGGTGGTCGCAGCGCACGGTCTGGCTTATCACCGCCGCGCGGCGCCGCGGGTCCTTCTCCTCGATCAGGAAGAACGGGATCTGGTGCGTGCGCACCAGCGCCGCCACCCGCTCGCGCAGCGCCGGCGCGAGCCCGAGCAGCCACAGCAGCTCGCGCACCATCGAGGCCCCGACCGGCGAGTGCCCGGGCTGGCGGATCCGCCCGTCCTCGTCGATGCGCGTGGTCGCCGGCTTGGCGATGTCGTGCAGGAGGCACGCGGCGAACACCACCTCGCGGTCGTCGGCGGGCAGCGCCTGCCAGGCCGACATCCCGACCAGCGCCTCGCACACCATCTTCGTGTGGGTCCAGACGTCGCCCTCGGCGTGGTGCTCGGGGTCCTGCGGGCACGCGGCCATCGGCGCGACCCAGGGCTCCTGCAGGGAGCCCCAGGCGATCGTCAGGCTGTCCGAAGGGGCAGGTGGGCAGGGGTAGGGGAACAGCACGCGCTCAGCACGGGCCGCCGAAGCAGCAGTCGAAGTTCAGCACGCAGAAGATGTCGCAGTAGCAGTCCGGCCCGCCCTGGCCGCCGCACTCGCAGGCCGAGCACGTGTTCGGATCCTCGGGGCAGTCCTCGGGGCACACGCACGAGTCCTCCCCGGCCTGACACTTGTTGTCGCCGCAGCTGAACGACTCGCAGGTGCCGGTGTTGTAGCTGCAGCCGACGTTGCAGCTCAGCGCGCCGGCGTCGTAGCCGAGGCTCAGGCAGGTCTGCCCGCCGAGGTCGCCGCCGTCGCAGTCCTCCGCGCCGTTGCGCTTGTTGTCGCCGCAGTAGGTGCAGTCGTCGACGTTGTAGCTGCAGGCGGCGGGGCTGTTGCAGCCGAGCGTGCCGCCGCCGAAGGACACGCCCTTGGGGCTGTCGAAGTTGGCGCAGGTGAGCTCGCCGAGCTGGGCCGGCGTGCAATTGCCCTGGGCGCCGCAGTCGCAGCTCTCACCCTTGTCGGCGTCGAGGACCCCGTCGCCGCAGACCGCGGCGGCGTCGCACATCGAGGTGTCGTAGCTGCAATCCGCGTTGCAGCCCAGCTGGCCGCCGGAGAAGCCGAAGCCCTCGCAGGTCTGGGCGTCGAGGTCGTCGCCCTCGCACTCCTCGTTGGGGTCGAGCACGCCGTTGCCGCACTCGAAGGTCGGCAGGGTGTTGTTGCTGTTGTTGCTGTTGTTGCTGTCGTCGCCGTCGCTGGTCGGGGGAGCCGAGTCGTCGGACGCCTCGGTCGCGCCCGACGTGGTGAGCTCGGGGTTCGGGTTGGTCGCCGAGGTCACGTTGGTGAGCGTACCGACGAAGCCGGTGCCCTTATCCTCCGTACCGCCGGCGCAGCCGAGCGGCAGCGCCAGCCCGGCGATCAGCAAGCTCTGGAAGCGGCGTTCGAGGCGCATCAGCCGCTGGTGAGGCGAACGGCGTCGGCGATCACGACCTTGGAGGCCGGGGCCCAGCGCGAGACCATGATCATGTTCCACCCGGCGGTGAAATTGTAGGTGCCGGCGGCGATCCAGGCCTTGCCGCCGGCCTGCATGTTGACGCCGACGAAGCCGAGCTCCTTGCCCCCGGCGTCGAAGGCGACGACCGGGGTCTGGTCGGAGCGGTTGGCCCCGGCGGTGAACCACACCTCGACGTCGCGGGTGCCGGGGCTGTTGAGATAGAACCAGAACTCGGCGCCGTCGTCCTTGGTGGTGGTGCTGGCGTACAGGTAGTTGCTGCCGTAATAGCCGGGGGTGGACGCGGTCGAGGTCCACGAGGCGGGGGCGAAGAAGTCGGCGTTCAGCGCGTTGTTGGCGTTGAAGCTGTCGACGACGATCTCCGCGGGGTCGGCCGGCGGATTGACGGGCGGATCGTCGGGGGGATCGCCGGTCGTGTCATCGGGCGGATCGCCGGTCGTGACGTCGCCGGTCGTGCCCTCGGGGTCCATGCTGTCGTTCGGCTGCGGGTCGTTCGGCGGCGGCACCGGGGGCGGAGGCGGCGCGTCCGGCTTCTGGTCGTCGCAGGCGGCGTTGATCTTCTCGAAGTAGGTCGCCCACGGCCAGTTCGGGCCCGGGTCGCTGCGGTTGTACGGCTGCAGCTGGCCGTGGCCGACGATGTGGAACTTGTCGCGCGGGATGTTGTTGCGGCGCGTGATGTCGCAGACGAGGTTGGCCGACTGCTGGATCAGGTTGGCGTTCCACGCGGCCTGCTTGCCGAAGCCCGCGTGCTCGATGCCGACCGTGAAGTTGTTGCCGCTCGAGCCCTCGAGCTCGGCGAACTTGCCCCCGTTGAGGCTGTTCTTGTACTTGGCGGCGATGTGCCAGGCCTTGTCGGCCTCCTTGACCAGCTGGGTGATCTCGGAGCCGTCCTCCTTGACCACATAGTGGGCGCTGACGCCCGACTCCTTCTTGGCGAGCCAGCCCCAGCAGCCGGCGTAGGCGCCCTCGCAGGTGTGGATGATGACGATCTGCGGCTTGCCCGTGACTCCGCCGGGGCGCTTGCTGAAGTTCGGCGTGGTCCGCCAGGTGGCGCCCTTGTAGTCGGGGTTGGCGGCGAGCACCGGCAGGCCGTCGGCGCCCGGGTAGTCGGGGATCGCGTCGGCCCGCGGCTTGATCTCGGAGATGACGTTGCCGTCGAGGTCCATGACGACGAGGCCGTTGATGATCAGCGCGTAGACGTTCTGATGGATGTAGCTGACGGCCGCCGCCGACTTGTCGTCGATGCCCGAGAGCTCGGCGATCGCCGGGGCCCACGCCCCGAGCGCCTTGCGGTCGATCTTGGCGAGGTCCGCCTTCTCGCGCAGCACCGCCGCCGCCGCCCGAATGTTGAGCAGCCGCGTGGCCTTGAGCGCGTCCTCCTCGACCCCGAGCAGCGCAGCGCCGCGGCTCAGGTTCTTGCCGCGCAGCGCCATGGTCCCGAAGGCCGGGTCGAGACCGTCGAACTCGACCTCGCCGGCCACCATCTGCCACTGCGACTCGACGTATCCGACGGCCTTGAGCACCTCGACCGGGACGTCGAACTCGAGCGCAGCCGCCGTGAACTCGGCGTCGATGCCCTCGAGGTAGTCGCCAGGGTCGGCGGCCTCGGGCGGGTCGCTCGGGTCGGGCAAGAACGGGATGCCGCCGTCGCCGTCATCGTCGGGCTGCTCGCCCGTGTCGCCACACGCCATGGTGAGGAGGCCGAGGCCGAGGCCGACGAGCCCGAGCCTGGCCAGGCCGAAACGCGCGCGCTGAGAGGAGCGAATGGAACCGGAGGGACGCGACATCATCCCCTCGATACCAAAGCAAAATAATCGCCACAAGGGGCCCCCGTTTGGCGGTCGATCGTGTGGATATGCCCGGTCGAGCGCTTTGGGCCCGGTTATCCCGGGGCTTTGGCCAGCTGATTTGCGACGATCGCGCGATCGAGCCAGTGGCTGCCGGAATCCGCGAGCGAGCTCAGGAAGCTGCCACGGACCCACTTCAGGCGATCCCGCACGCGCTCGTCGTCCTCGACCTTGATGTACAGGCCCTCCATGGCGTCGTGGCGGTCGGTCTCGGCCAGAACCTGGGCGGCAGGCACACCCGCGGCGGCGCCCGCCTCGACGAGGCGCTCGCGCCACGCCGGGGTCTTGAAGCGCGAGGGCCCGATGAGCCCCGTCACCTCGGAGAGCCGCTGCGGGCGGCCCTCCCAGAGCACCGCCACCGAGACCACGGGCAGGTCGGCGAGCAATTGGCGGCGGCGTAGCGTCGAGAGGAAGAGCTCCTGCTCGCGGTCGTAGAGGTCGAATTCCATGAAGTACGCCGGCAGGGCGTCATAGAAGCAGGTGTGTTTGGCGTACATCCATTCGCCGTACATGATATAGCGGCCGCCGAGGGCGAGGTAGAGGTCCTCGGCGTGGCCGTGGGCCCACTGCTTGAACAGGTCGAAGTGCCGCTCGCGCGGGCCGCCGGTCAAATAGTGGCCCCGCGATTGCAGCAGGAGGCGACCGTCGGGGTCGAAGCTGACGCCGGCGTTGGCCCCGTCCATCTTCTCCTCGACGACCAGGAACTGGCCCTTGACGTCCTTGAAGGCGACGGCCTCGAGGTCGTGGTCGCCGTGCTGGAAGCGCGAGGTCTCGAGGTGGCGAGTGCGCGGATACTTCTTCATCGACTGGAGCGGAGACATGGGGCGGCCGATCGGCGACAGGTCGAGACGGACGATGCCCAGTCGGGGGCGTGAGGGCAAGGCGCGCGCGCGCGCCCGGCCGTGACGGCCGAGCCGGGCGCCCGGGAGGCGGTCCGGGCGCGGACCGGTGTTACGCTGCCGCGGCTCGATGACGACGCACGCCCCGGATCATCCTTCGTCGCCCGGACCCGTCTTCGCCGCCGAGGTCATCATGATCCGCCCCGCGGCCTTCGGCTTCAACCCGGAGACCGCGGCCAGCAACGGGTTTCAGGCCCAGCACCGCGGGGGCGAGGACGCGGCGACGGCGGCGCTGCGGGAGTTCGACGCGATGGTCGCCGCGTTGACGGCGGCCGGCGTGGGCGTGTGGGTGTGGGATGATGATATCGACCCGCCCCGACCCGACGCGGTCTTCCCCAACAACTGGTTTAGCACGCACCCGAACGGCCGCGTATATCTGTATCCGATGGCGACCGCCAGCCGGCGCCTGGAGATCCGGCGCGACCGGGTCGAGGCGCTGACGCGGCGATATCACGTCGCGGAGGTGGTCGACTGGAGCGGATACGCGGGGCGGGGCCAGGCGCTCGAGGGCACCGGCAGCCTGGTGCTCGACGCCCGGCGCCGCCGCGTGTTCGCCTGTCGATCGTCGCGCACCGACCCCTCGCTGGTGCGCGCATGGGCGGCGCGCGAGGGTTACGAGGCGGTGATCTTCGACGCCTTCGACGGCGCGGGCCGGCCGATCTACCACACCAACGTGATCTGCTGCGTCGGCGAGGGCTTCGCCGCGTGCGGCCTGGCGCAGGTGCCCGCCCCGCAGCGCGAGGCGCTGCGCGAGCGGCTCGCCGAGGCGGGTCGCTGCATCGAGCTGACGCCGGCGCAGATCGATCGCTTCGCCGGCAATATGCTGCAGCTGACCACCCGGCGCGGGGCGCCGCTGCTGGTGCTCTCGCAGGCGGCCCTGGGCGCGCTGCGGCCCGACCAGCGCCGCGCGCTCGCGCAGCGCACCGAACTGCTGCCGGTGCACATCCCGACGATCGAGGCGCTCGGCGGCGGCAGCGCCCGCTGCATGCTGGCCGAGCTGTTCCTGGCGAAGACGGACCCGACGCCAGACGATAATGAGCGGCGCGCAATCGAGGGTTGACACCGGGACCGGCGCCATTGCCCACTGGTCGGAATGAAATACTGGACCCTGATTCTTGCGAGCTGCGGGGTCGCCTGCGGAGCCAATGGTGGCAGCGGCGACAGCGTCGGCGCCAGCGCGACGGCCACGACCGGGTCGAGCGGCGCCGAGGCGACGGGCGGCACCGTCGACGATCCGACCTCGACCTCGACCTCGACCTCGGGACTCAGCGGCGCCGCCTCGACCGGCGACGCGGGCACGAGCACGGCGAGCGGCGCGCCCGACAGCACCGGCGGCGCATCGACGGCGGGCACGGAGGGCACGGGAGATCCGACGAGCACGGGCCCGGGCAGCACGGGCGGGCCGGACAGCAGCACGGGCGGGACCGGGAGCACCGGCTCGCTGAGCGCGAGCAGTACCGGCGAGTCTGGCGGCGAGTCCAGCACCGGCGCGGACGGATGCTTCATCGCCGATGTCGAGGACACGCTCGGCTTCGTCTATACCAAGACGATCGATCTCGTCGACATCAACACGATCCAGGCCTCGTACTACAATATCGACGCCGGGGAGATCGTGTTCTTCTCGTACTTCGGCAAGGGCCGCCGCTTCACGATCGACGGCCAGCCGCTCGGCGACGTGACGGCCCCCGCGGAGGCGCTGCCGAAGCTCGACGGGGCCAGCTACGATCAGGTCAACAAGGTCGCCATGCTGATCACGCAGGACTGCCGGCTGGTCGAGGCCGACCCGGTCACGCTGATGACGTCCAAGGTGATCCAGCTCGATGTCGCCAACTTCAAGATCGGCATCTGCGCCGGCGTGGCGGTCGGGGTCGACGGCGATATGTACGTCATCAGCTGGCAGACCCAGGAGATGGTGCGGATGACCCGCGACGGGCTGACCGTGCTCGGCCGCGTCGACCTCCTCGCGCTCGACCTGGCTCGCCCCGACGGCATCAGCCTGATCGCCGGCAGCGAGAACTTCCTGGTGCTGAGCTCGCAGAAGCAGCAGGCGGCGATCCTGTCGCCCAAGGGGACCATCGTGGTCGCGCCCGGGGCGGTCGGCAAGGACATCCCCCCGCTCAAGGGCGGCAACGTCCCGAACTCGGACGCGATCCTGACGGTCTGCGGCAACGGCCACGCCTGGGTCTGCGAGGAGTACGGGACCAGGTGCCATGATTACGCGCCGGAGGACGGCGACAAGGACGCCTGCGCCTGCACGATCCCGCAGTGACGCCGGGCGCTGCAGATCGCGCTGGCCGGGCGCGCCCCGGGGTGTCACCTTGACGAGGATGGGCACGCTGATCGATCGCGCCGGCCTGCCGGCCGAGGAGCTCGCGCGGCTCACCGCGCGCGTCGCTGGACACCCCACCCTCGGTCACGTCGTCCGCGGCTGGGCCGCCGAGCGCCCGCCGCGGCTGATCGTCGAGGTCATCACCCAGGACGAGTACACCCACGACGTCATCCTCCCATATAGCGACGAGATCCACCTCGTCTACGACACGACCTGACTCGGCGGCGTGACGGCGGTCGCCGTCTGGGATCATCGCCCCACCGCCCAGGAGCTGCTCGACGCCCGCCTCGCCGCCGGCTGGCGCCCGACCCCCACGGCCACCCGCAGCGGTGATCTCGTCCTCGGCTATGCCGCGTGCGTCTGGCCCCCGAAGGACCTCGCCCAGGAGTGACGGCGGGCCAGCTCGTGCCCACATAACCTCGAGTGCACCGATTGCTCGCGGTCGTGGCTCCGATCGTCGCTTGCGCTGACGGTGGCGGCGCCGTATAAGGCCATCCATGCGAGCCCCCCGCGCACTGCTCACGCTCCTCACGATCTCCGCCTGCGGCGGCTCGAATGATGGCGACTCCGCCAGCTCGAGCAGCCAGCCCTCGGACGCCACCGCCTCCAACGCCTCCACTGGGGCCGCCGAGACCGGCCTCGCCACGACGCCGACCACGGGCGCCGAGCCGGGGACCACCGCGAATGTCAGCGACCCCACGACCGCGGCGGAGTCCGGGACCACGGCGTCCACCGACGATATGAGCACCAGCGCCGCGAGCGACACGGGGAGCACGGCCACCGCCGCGAGCGACGCGGGCACGACCAGCGCCGACACGGGCACCGCCGCGGAGACGGGTGCGGTCAGCGCGAGCGGGACGGACACCGGCGACAGCAGCACCGGCCCTGGCTGTCCCGAGGGACAGGACGGCTGCGCCTGCGGCCCGGGCGACGCCTGCGACCCCGGCCTCGCGTGCGCGCAGGGCGTGTGCGGTCCGGCGCCGAAGTGCGGGGACGGCAAGCTCGACCCTGGCGAGGCCTGCGACGACGGCGCGAACAACGGCAACAGCGCGGACTGCAAGCTGGACTGCAGCGCGCAGGTGTGCGGGGACGGCTTCGTCGGCGGCGGCGAGGCCTGCGACGACGGCAACCAGGTCGACGGCGACGGCTGCCAGAAGACGTGCGTCAAGACGCCGGCGCCGGCGAAGGACGCGTGCGGCTTCGACGGCGACGGCGTGTGGTTTCAGATCGACTACTCGAACGCGTCTTCGGTGTCGAACCCGAGCTACAGCTATTCACCGACGCCGGGCTGGGGCGAGGCGCAGTGGGCCCCGGCGGGCAAGGACTGGCCCTACGCGGTCGACCTGTTCAACAACGCCTCGGTGAAGAACGACCAGATCGGCAAGGTCGCGCTGCTCGACGGCACCAACAAGGCGGTCCGTGTCTACTTCGGTCTGGTCGGCCTGAGCTACTCTTATGCGACCGTGTGCGTCGAGGGCCGCAGCTACTCGGTCGGATCGTCGGTGCAGTTCAAGGTCCAGGAGGCCAAGACAAAGTGCGAGAATTTCGGCTCCATGGCCAACGACTGGTCGGTGCACGCGACCGGCGTCGACATGGACGAGTGCTTCCTCTCCGGCGACGACTTTCAGGCGGTCCAGGTCCAGCCCACGGGCGGCAGCGGGGCCCTCTCGCTCAAGCGCCTGCGCGTGACCTTGCACAACGCGGCCTATTGACGACGATCCTCGGCGGGTGCGAACTGCGCCCGCGCAGGAGGCCTTACAGGGCCGCCAGCCACGCGCTGACCTCGGCCCGCTCGCGCTCCGAGCCGACCGCCGCGGCGTAGGCTTGCAGCGCCTGCTCGGCGAGCTCGCGGGCTCGCTGGGCCTGCGCGGGCCCGAGGGCGCGGGCGAGGGCGAAGCGCGACTCGGCGAGCTCCTCGCTCTGCACGCTGCTGACGGCGCGGATCGCCAGGGCGCGCTCGAGCAGCGGGATGGCCTCGGCGCCGCGTCCGACGGCCCTGTGGGTCTCGCCGAGGCCGTTGAGCACGTGGGCGGCGTTCGGGTGGTCGGGGCCGAGTGAGGCCTCGATGATGGCGAGCGCGCGGGTGTAGAGGTGAAGCGCCTCGTCGTATTGCGCGCGGGTGAAGTGGATCTGGGCCAGCGCGGCGAGGCCAGTGGCCGTCATGGGGTGGTCTTTGTCGACCTGCTCGTAGATGGCGATGGCGCGGGTGAGCAGGCGGATCGCCTCGTCGTGCTCGCCGGTTGCGAAGTGGACCGTGGCGAGGTTATGCATGCAGTCCGCGACCTTCGTGTGATCCTTCCCGAACGCCCGCTCATTGATAGCGAGCGCCCGCAGGAGCAGCCGCGCGGCCTCGTCGTTGGCGCCCATGGCCTCGTGGACGAGGGCGAGGTTGCTGAGCCCGCTGGCCATCTGCGGGTGGTCCTCGCCGAGCGCGGCCTCGTTGATCACGTTGGCCCGGGTGAGCAGGCGGATCGCCTCGGCGTAGGCGCCGGTGGATTGATGCACGAGGGCGAGGTTGCCGAGGGTCATCGCCACCTGCGGGTGGTCCGGCCCGAGCGCCTGCTCGAACAGCGCCAGCGCGCGCAGGTACAGGCGGGCGGCCTCGTCGTGGGCGCCCATGGCATAGCGCGCGCCGGCGAGGTTGTTGAGGCTGTCGGCCACGCGCGGGTGGTCGTGGCCCAGCGCGCCCTCGCGCAGGGCGAGCGCCTCGGTATAGAGGCGCGCCGATCCGTCGTAATCACCGGACACGTACGCGACGCCGGCGCGGTGATTGTGCAGGTCGGCGAGCTCGAGCGGGTGCTCGCCGGGCAACAGCGCGAGCTGCAGCAGCGCCGACTCGGCCCACACCTTGCCCTCCGCGGGGCGGGAGCCGCGATAACCGACGAGATATACGAGGTCGATGCTGCCGCCGAGGGCCAGACCCGGCGAGCGCGCGTCGCGGGCCGCCGCGAGCGCGCGCAGCAGGCTGGCCTCGGCGCCGGCGAAGTCGCCGGTGCGCTCGCCGAGGCTGCCGACTTGCAGCTCGGCCTGGGCGATCAGCGGGGTCCAGCCGGTCGCGCGCGCGGCCTCCAGCGCCGTCGTGGCGGCGTCGTGGCCGTCCTTGTAGCGGCCGGCGGCCTCGAGCGAGGCCGCCCGGGCGAGTCGGGCGCGGACCGCCACGACCTCATCGCGCCGCTCGGGCCGGGTCATCGGCCGCTGTCGCAGCGCGTCGGCGCGTGAACAGGCCAGAGGCTGGGCGAGGGCGGCGGCGGCGGCGGTGGCCCGCGCGAGGCCGGTGTCGTCGGCGTCGCCGAGCTCGCGCACGAGGGCGACGAAATTGCCGCGGGCCTCCTCTAGGCAATCTCCGGAGCGGGCCCGCAGGTCGGGGTCCCAGGTCTGATCGATGGTGTGTGCGCGGCAGGCAGTGACGGCGGCGACGCGCCACGACTCGGCCCAGCGGTCGAACCATGGCACCGTGCGCGCGAAGGTCGTCGGCGCGTATGACTTGCCGGTGGCCAGGAATGAGCGCTCGAGCGTGGCCCTCGTGTCGTCATTCCAGTCGCCGTCGATCGCCCCGCCCTCGGCCTCGCAGGCGGCGACGGCCTGCTGCGTAACGGCAGCGTGGGCCGCGAACGCGGCGAGCAGGACGAAGAGCGTGCCCGTGATGATACCCGCGGTCCAGCGGCGCCGCGTCGGGTCGGCGCGCAGCGCCTGCAGCAGCGCCGGTGTGTCGGCGTGGCGGTCCGCGCCGCGCGGGCGCAGGCCTCGCTCGAGCACGCGGCGCAGCCACGCCGGCACCTCGCTGTTCGCGGGCGGCGGCGTCATCGTGCCGCTGGTGACGTTGCTGGCCAGCGGCAGCAGGGAGTCGCCGGCGTACGCCGGTTGTCCGTATAGCGCCTCCCAGGCGGTCGCGCACAGCGAGAATTGGTCGGTGCGGGCGTCGGTCGGCTCGCCGAGGAATTGCTCGCTGGCCATGTACGCGGGCGTGCCCGCGAGCGCGCCGGTGCGGGTGAGCGTGGCGGCCAGGGCGTCGTGCCCGCGGGCGACCCCGGGGCTGAGCGCGGGTCGGTCCTGGGCGGCTGCGGCGTCGGCGTGGACGAGGCCGAAGTCCATGACGCGCACGCGTCCGTCGGCGCCGACCATGATGTTGTCGGGCTTGATGTCGCGGTGGATGAGGCCCTTCGCGTGGGCCGCGGCGAGGCCGTCGCCGGCGGCGAGGATCACCCGAAGGACCTCGCGCCAGCCCCGGCGCGACGCCTTCAGCCAGCTGCCGAGGGTCTGGCCGTCGACGAACTCCATCGCCAGATATACGCGCTCGCCGACCGCGCCGACGTCGTGGACCGCGACGACGTTGGGGTGATTGAGCTTGGCCAGCGCCTGGGCCTCGCGCTGCATGAGCGCGGCCGCGCTGTCGCGGGTGATCTCGCCGCGCAGGAGCTTGACCGCGACCTTGCGGTCGAGGATGTCGTCGTAGCACGCGTACACCACGCCCATGCCGCCGCGGCCGATCAGCCCGAGCACCGTGAAGCGGCCGATCTGCACGGGGTCGGCGCGTCGGGGGAACAGCGCGCGCTTGACCAGCTGCCTGTCGAGCAGGTCGACCTGCTGGCCGGAGGGCCGCTGCGCGCCCTCAGGGTCGCGGGTGGCGGCCTGCCGCGGCGCCTGGGCCTGGCGCAGGGAGGCGAAGGTCGAGTCCAGTCGGTCGTGCTCGGTCATCGGCGGGCGAGGGATCCCAGGGGATAGTGACCGTCGACCGCGGATCAATTTCGCGCGAAATAGCGCGGGCCCGCGGGCCCGCGCTGCGTCGTGTTCGGGGCGTCAGCGCCGGGCTGGGCGCGGTCGCGGCGCTCAGTCGAGGAAGTTGCCGGTCACGACCCCGCACCAGCCGGGCGAGACGACGTCACCGATCTTGTACTGCGGCGCGCAGTGACCGTTCGGCCAGCTGTCGGGGTGGAAGTGGAAGGTCCCCGCGCCGCCTCCGTTGTTGCACTGACCCCACTGCAGGCTGTTGTAGCCGCCGTTGATGATGCAGCAGGCGCCGACGCCGAAGTGCGACTCGCAGGCCTTCTTGGCCCGCGTGTCGACCGAGTCGCCCTGGTTGTAGCAGTAGAACTTGTTCATGTTCGTGCCGTTCTCGGCCGTCAAGTTGCCGCCGCCCTGGTTGCCGCAGACGATCTCCAGCTTGCAGCTGGCGTTGCAGCCGTCGCCGGCCACCTTGTTGCCGTCGTCGCAGGTCTCTCCGCCGACCACGTCGACCATCTTGTCGCCGCAGGTCGGCCCGAGCTTCGCGCAGCCGACCGCGCAGCCGTTGTAGGCGTTGTCGTTGACGCCGTCGTCGCAGGCCTCGACGCCGGCTTGCACGACCTTGTCGCCGCACTTCGCCGCGACGCAGCTGTTGAGGCAGGCGTCGGTGTCGACCATGTTGGCGTCGTCGCAGCCCTCGACGCCGGCCTGCACGAAGCCGTCGCCGCACTTCGCCGGCACGCAGGTCGCGGTGCAGGCGTCGGTGTCGATCATGTTGGCGTCGTCGCACTGCTCGACGTCGGCCTGGATGAAGCCGTCGCCGCAGGTCGCGGCCAGGCAGGTGGACAGGCAGGCGTCGGTGTCGACGTCGTTGGCGTCATCGCAGTCCTCGCCGGCCTGGACCACGCCGTCGCCGCACGAGGCGGAGGCGCAGGAGTTGTTGCAGGCGTCGTCGTCGACGGCGTTGCCGTCGTCACAGGCCTCGACGCCGTCCTGGACGATGCCGTCGCCGCAGGCGGCGGCGGTGCAGTCGGGGAGGCAGGCGTCGGTCTCGACGTCGTTGCCGTCGTCACAGACCTCGCCCTCGTCGACGACGCCGTCGCCGCAGGCCGGGGGCGCCGCGGTGGTGCCAGTGGAGGCGTCGGTGGTGGCGCCGGTGGTCGTGGTCGCGGCGGTCGCCGACTCGGACTCGGTGCTGTCGGCGCCCGTCGGTTCGACGGTGGTCTCGCCGCTGCTGGCCGCGCCGCTGCTGGTCCCGTCGCTGGTCGCCGGCGGGGTCGTGTTGGTCATCGAGACCGGGCCGAAGGAGGTCGAGGGCGAGTCACCGTCCGCGCAGGCCGCGATCATGCACACCGAGAGCAAGCCACCCAAACCCAACCGCTGTCGCATAGTCATGGCGCGACTTTCTCCCATCGCGGACGACGGCGCAAGTGAGGCGCGCGACAGGGGCGACGACGCAAGTGAGGCGCGCGCGAGAGGGGCGACGACGCGCCCGCGCGTGGTCCGGACGGACGGGTTGTGCGAGCGCGAGCGCGACGACTGGAGGACGTCGTCAGCCGGCGTCGATGCGGGCCAGGAACGCCGCGCGCGGGAAGTGCTTGCCGGGGCACTGCGTCATCTTCTCGTCGACGACGCGGTGCGTGCTGACCTTGTCCGCGGGGATAGCGAACTCTCGCATCAGGGCCCGGGTCAGCTCGACCAGCGCGTCCAGCATCGGCGCCGGCAGCTCGCGCTCCTCGAAGTTGCCGATCAGGCACACGGCGATCGAGCGCGGGGCGTTGGCCGGCTTGAACAGGTGCCACGCGGGCTCCTGATAGCGCCAGCGCGCGGCCTCGATGAGGCCGCTCGGGCGCTTCTTGCCGTTGTTGATCACGAAGTGATATTCGGCGCCGAGCGGGTCGCCGAAGTGAGTGCGGTGGTAACGGTCGATGCCCGCGAGCGTGGCGAACTCGGCCGCTGTGTGGTGGACGACGATCCACTCCCAGGGCCGCAGGGGCACCCCTGGCGCGCGCAGCTGCGCGATCAGCCCGGCGTTGTGCGCCGCGACGGTCGCGGTGTCATCGGCCGTGGCGCGAGCTTTGGCGGCCAGCGGCGCCGGGAGGAGCGCGGCGCAGGTGCCGGCGAGGAAGTGGCGGCGGTGCATGGCCCGGGTCTACGCACGAGCGTGCCCGGGGGTGTCGTGGTTGCGGATCTCGACGGTGGGGTGGCCTCGGCGGGGCTGATCAGCGGATCCAGATGTGGCCGGCGGTGTTATGGGACGTGGGCCCGGCCTGGAAGCCGCAGGCCGTGCGCCACGGTGAATCGACGCCGGGGGCGAGGTCGCAGCCGGCCGTGTAGTAGGCCTGCGCGCCGAAGCCGGCGGCGTCGTTCAGGGTGACGATATTGGCCTCGTTGTTGAGCACCAGGCCGAAGCGCACGCGCGCGTCGTAGCAGGATTGGTCGTCGTCGATGTTGACGCCGACCGCGACGTAGCTCGGGTTCGGGACCGAGGCCTCGGCGACCGTGCGGCCCTGGATCGTCAGCCACTTGAGCTTCTCCGGCTGGGCCTCGACGAAGTAGAGCCCCTTCATCGCGATGTCCGAGCCGACCGGGGTGGTCACAAACAGGCTCAACAGGGTGGTCGGATCCGGCAGCGGATAGGCCTTGCAGGCGTAGGCCTTGGTCATCGGGTGCTGCATGCAGCCGCGGATCTCGCCGCCGGTGAGCGCGTTGAAGGCCGGGAACTTGCCGTCGGAGGGGGCGCTCGGGTCCAGCACGCCCTCGTTGACCAGCGATACAGTGGTCCAGTGGGTCGAGTAGAAGTGAAACTCGGTACCGGAGGCTTAAGTGTTCGCAGTTGCTCAGTTTTTCTTGCGGGCGGGTTTGCTTCTCCTGGTTTTCTCCAAAGGCGACGTCGCGCTCGCGGCATCATGAAGGCCCGCCAGTAGATCGATCGCGCCCATCATGGCGGCCGGGGCCAGGTGCATGTACCCCTGCGTGATGGCCACGGAGCTGTGGCCCGCGAGGTCGCGGATCGCGGTGACCGGGACGCCGGCCATCGCCAGGTGCGAGCAGAACGTGTGCCGCAGGGTGTGAGGGCCGTGGGCCTTCACCTCGGCGCGCCTGTGAGCCGCGCGCAACCACACGCGCGCGACGACCCTCGTGATGGGCTCGCCCTCGCTCCCGTAGCGATTGTCGCTGCGGGTGAGCACGCGCGCGCCGCTCGGCCGGAGCGCCTGCAGGGCGGCGCGCAGGCGCGGCGTCATCGGGACCGAGCGGGGCTTGCCCGACTTCGGCGGCCCGATGTGACCGTTCCAGTCGGAGCACTCCACGTGGACCTTGTTGGCCCCCAGATCGACGCGGCTCCACTCGAGCGCGACGATCTCGCCGATCCGCATCCCCGCATCGCCCGCGAGCAGCACGAGCGCGAGGGCCTGCGGGTTGCTGGCGGCCGCGTGCACGAGGCGGCCGTAGTCCTCCGGCGTGTAGAAGGCGTGGCGCCCGTGGCTGGCCCTGAGCCCCTTGATCGTCGGCACGCTGGCGACGAGCTTCTTCGCCTGGGCATCCCGCAAGACCTGGCCCATGAGCTGGAGGATCTTGTTGATGGTGCCGGCGGCGAGCTTGAGCTTCTTGACGGTGAGCACGTGGGCGTCGGTGAGCTGGTCGACGCGGAGGGTCCCGAACATCGGGATGAGGTGGTAGTTGAGCGATACCTGCATGTGGGCCGCCGTGCTCGGTTGCAGTCGGCTCGCCCGCACGTGGTCTTCCACGTAGCGGGCGGCGAACTCGCCGAAGTTCGGCGCGGGCTCCTTCTCTTTGGTGGCGCGACCCGTGAGGAAGGCCTTGGCCTTTTCACGCGCCCAGCGCTCGCTGGCGGTGCGCGAGGTGTGCGGCGACTTCCATCGCCGCCGGACCTCTTGACCTTCCACGAGCATCTTGACGTCGGCCTCCAGGGTGGTGCTGCCCCGGTAGGGGGCGATGACGATCTTGACGATCTCTCCGTTCAGAACTGACATGGGGGACTCCATGACAGCTCACAAGCGCGCTCTATGTACCGCGCGCTGGCGAGCCTGGCAACCACTTTAACGGGCGTTCGCACGCTAGGAACAAAGGACGTAGTCCGCATCAGCGGCGGCACCATCACGACGGCACGCTACCACGAGTCACCGGCGCCTCGCACCTCACAGATCTGCGGACCACGAAGACCGAGCGTCCCCGCCCATATCGCCGCGCCGCCAGAAGGGCAAACGCCATGGCCGAGCTGAACGTGATAACGCGTCTCCGACGGCGCGATCGCCACGTACACGCAGATCATGTTCTGCCCCTTCTGGTTGATGATGCAGTCGAGCGCCACCGCGGTCTTGCCGGTCTGGCGGTCACCGATGATCAGCTCGCGCTGACCACGACCGACCGGCACCATCGAGTCGATCGACTTGAGGCCGGTCTGAGCCTTGAGCACGACCACGCGGGTCTCGGTGGTGGCGAGCGGCGTCACTTCCGGTATGACTCCGGCTGACCATGCCGGACGGGACGGTATGCCGCGAGCGTCGCAAGGCCCGGGGGCCGCCTCGGCGACCGCGGCGAGGCAGATCGGGCTTCGCCGGCTGCAAGGGGTGCTGCGCCACGGACCGCCCAAGCCCGCCGAGCCGGCGACCGACCGTGTGCCCACCTTCGCGGGGTACGGGCCCCAGTGGCTGGCCCCGGCCCGTCTGCGGGCTGCCCATGCGAAGTAAGCGTCCGATGAGCCTGTGGTGACGAAGCCGGCTGCGAGGCGCTATCTGGGCCTCGGAGGTTCGATGTCAAAGAACGAGGAAGGTTTGAGTCTGGTCGAGGGTGGAGCGCTTATCGTCGAGCGCGTTGTGCCCAAGCGCGGCACGTTCACGCTGATCATGTCCGATACGATGTGCTTCGAGGTCACCGAGTCGGGGAGGACGCTGCGGCTGGACTTTCGGCCCAAGACGCTGCGCGAGCGGGCGGCGATGTGGCGTCGGAGGTATGGCCTGTGACGGCGGCGGCCAGGCGCTGGCAGGTCCACGTCGTCGGATGGAAGCGGAGCGGCCTGACGTGCAAGGAGTATGCGGCCCAGGTCGGCGTTCACCCCGGAACGCTGGCGGCGTGGAAGTCGAAACTGCGACAGGCCGGAGGCGCGGTGCCGACGTTCGTCGAGGTCTCGGAGCAGCTGGCGATCGCGGCCGAGCCGGACGCCGGCGAGCTCGAGCTCGTCGTCGGCCGCACGCTGCTTCGCGTGCGTGGCCGTGTCGAGGCAGGAGCGTTGGCGCGGGTGCTCGACGTCCTGGAGGCACGCGCATGATCCCATCGACGGTCCGGATCTTCGTGTGCATGGAGCCGCAGGACATGCGACGCAGCTTCGACGGGCTGGCGCTGGCGGCCCGACAGAGCCTCGGCGAGGACCCGCGCAGCGGGGCGATGTTCGTCTTCGCCAATCGGCGCGGTCGACAGCTCCGGGTGCTGTGGTGGGAAGCAGG
>Ga0075152_10000338_pt1 | contig 35490 bp, 28 predicted proteins | sample JI61114C2DNA_FD_70964 | JGI IMG/M metagenome (GOLD analysis project Ga0075152, IMG submission 70964) | Wastewater effluent complex algal communities from Wisconsin, to seasonally profile nutrient transformation and Carbon sequestration -... | ecosystem: Engineered > WWTP > Effluent > Algae...
GAGCAATAAAAAGCTGATTGCACAAGTTGCTTTGCTTTATTTTCCAGGCAAAGGCATGCTCGCGACCACCATTACCAACTATCAATATGTTCATTCTTAAAATTTAAGATGCAAAGAACGGAAAGTCCCCCAAGAAATGTTTAGTAATTCGTTAAAAATGTCCATGGTCGATCGACCATGGACTAAAGGTTAGTTCGCGTATTCGCTCAAAAATTTCACCCGCATCAGGCGTAGGTTGTCTTCAGTAAAATCTGAATCTTCATCTTTCAAAGCGTCAACGGCATCTTCAATGCTATCCGTTTCTGATTCCAAAAAGTAGTCGTAAATCTGTTGCTGCTTATCTTCATCTAATACCGAATCGATATAATAATCGAGATTGAGTTTAGTGCCTGAGTAGCAAATGTTTTCAATCTCGGTAAGCATTTCATCGAACGTAATATTCTTTGATTCGGCAATTTCATCCAGTTCAACCTTACGGTCTATTTGTTGAATGATGAAAATTTTAATTTTTGATTTATTTACCGATGACTTAACAACAATATCCGATGCAGTTTCAATATCGTTCTCTTCTACATAGGTGTTGATTAAATCCAGAAACTCCTTTCCAAACTTATTTACCTTACCCATGCCAACACCATTCACCGATGCAAGTTCATCTTTGGTGGTGGGGTAGGTGGTTGCCATTTCTTCCAAAGAAGGATCCTGAAATATTACATAAGGCGGTAAATCTTTTTGCTTAGCAATTTTTTTCCTCAAAGCCTTCAGCATTTCGAAGAGCTTTTCGTCATACGACTTTGAGTTTATAATTACCCGCTCTGAAGATTCCTCATCTTCAACATCGGTTGTAAAATTATGATCTCGGGCTAATTCAATAGCATGCGGCTTCTTTAGGAATGCAGTACCTTTTTTGGAAATTTTTAGAACGCCTATGTTATCAATATCCTTTTCTAAGTATTGGTAAATCAACGTCTGGCGAATAACTGATTTCCAAAACTCAGCATCTTGCAAATCACCTTTTCCAAATACGGGTAAGCTAAAGTGTCCATAGCTTTTTACATATTCATCTTCCGTTCCTCTGATAACATTTACCAGGTGAGAGAGCGTAAATCGTTCGTTAGTTTGTTTCACAGCTTCCAGCACCATGGTTACAAACTCTTCCCCATCAAAACGTTCGCGCGGATTCACGCAATTGTCGCACATGCCACAATTATCGGTTTTAAATTCTTCGCCAAAGTAATGAAGTAGTTGTTTACGCCTGCACACGGGCGACTCAGCATAGAATTCCATTTCCTGCAAAAGTACACGGGCGTTTTCGCGTTCTTGAACGGGTTTATCTTTATTAAATTTCTCTAACTTATTTAAGTCGTTGTGACTATAGAACATAAGGCAAACGCCCTCCAGTCCATCGCGGCCACCGCGGCCGGTTTCCTGGTAATAACCTTCTAATGATTTTGGCACATCGTAGTGAACAACAAACCGAACATCGGGCTTATCGATACCCATGCCAAAGGCAATGGTTGCTACAATAATGTCAACGTCTTCATTCAGAAAATCATCCTGATTTTTCATTCGCACATCAGGATCTAGCCCGGCATGATAGGGGGCGGCTTTAAATCCATTTACGTTAATGAGTTGCGCAATCTCTTCTACTTTTTTTCTACTTAGGCAATAGATAATGCCCGACTTGCCTTTGTGTTCCTTTAAGAATCGGATTAGTTGCTTCTTAGTTTCTTTTTTAGGACGAACCTCGTAAAACAAATTTTTTCTGTTGAAAGAAGAAACGAAAACATCCGCTTCTTCCATCTGAAGATTCTTTTGAATATCTAATTGAACTTTGGGTGTAGCGGTAGCAGTTAGAGCTATCACATTTTTTTCACCTAACTGTGCAATCATCGTTTTGATCTTTCTGTATTCGGGTCGGAAATCATGACCCCATTCTGAAATACAATGAGCTTCGTCAATAGCCACAAACGACACATTCACTTTCTGAAGAAATTCTATATTTTCTTCTTTATTTAAAGATTCGGGGGCTACATAAAGAAGTTTCACCAACCCGTTGATACAGTCCTTTTTGAGTTTGGTAATTTCTCCCTTGCTAAGGGTAGAATTTAAAAACCGGGCATTAATTCCGTAGGCATTTAATTGATCTACCTGATTTTTCATTAAGGCAATCAGGGGCGAAATCACAATCGCCAACCCATCCTTAATCATGGCGGGCAACTGGTAGCAAAGAGATTTGCCAGCCCCAGTCGGCATGATTACGAAGGTATTTTTACCGCTTAATAGATTTCTGATTACAACTTCCTGACTACCGCGGAATTGGCTATATCCGAATATTTCCTTGAGTTTCGCCTTCAATTCATCTTTCTCTTCTGCCACTATCATGATATCGACTAATAAAATTTTGATTTAATTATCTTTGTGTTCTTCTTTAATCTACTAACGCATTGAATATAGCAAAAAATATTAAACAAATCGCCAAAGATGTGCTAATAAATGAAGCGCGGGCGATAGAAAATCTTACCCATTATATCGACAACGATTTCGAAGATTGTGTGCGGGAAATTCTTCAATCTAAGGGACGAGTGGTAATTACAGGTATTGGTAAAAGTGCCATAATTGCTAATAAAATAGTTGCTACGATGAACTCCACCGGTACCCCGGCACTTTTTATGCATGCTGCGGATGCTATTCATGGCGACTTGGGAATGATTCAAAGCGATGATATTGTAATTTGTTTATCCAAGAGTGGAAACACACCCGAAATAAAAGTGTTGGTACCACTTCTTAAACGAAGAGGTTCTAAGCTTGTTGCGCTTGTGAGTAATAGTAGTTCATACCTGGCCGAGCATGCGGATTACGTTCTTAACGCAACTATTGCCGAGGAGGCGTGCCCTAATAACTTAGCCCCCACAACAAGCACTACCGCTCATCTTGCTATGGGCGATGCATTAGCTGTTTGCCTGTTGGAGCTTAGAAATTTTTCCAGTGAAGATTTTGCAAAATATCATCCTGGCGGATCGTTAGGTAAACAACTTTATTTAAAGGTTGAAGATGTAATCTCAAATAATCAAGTGCCTTTGGTTGCGCCTAACACACCACTTAAAGATGTTATTCTTGAAATATCTTCGAAACGATTGGGTGCCACAGCCGTTGTGGATAAGGAGAATAACTTATTAGGAATTGTTACCGATGGCGACTTAAGAAGAATGTTACAAAAAGAAAGTAATATTGGCGCCATTAAAGCCGAAGACATTATGACCCGAAGTCCTAAAAAAATTGATAAAGGTGAATTTGCAGTAAAGGCTTTGCAGCTAATGCAAGAAAATAATATTTCACAATTGGTTGTGAATGATGGCTCACGCGTAGTGGGGTTCATTCACCTTCACGATTTGTTGAAAGAAGGAATTGTTTAATTTTTCACTCCTAACCCCTCTGGAGATCTCATGAACAAAAATCTTTACATCGTGCTGATGGCGGGCGGTATTGGTACTCGCTTTTGGCCATACAGCCGCAACTCACGGCCAAAACAATTTTTAGATGTGCTGGGTATAGGCAAAACATTATTGCAAGCAAGTTATGACCGGTTTGTTCCCTTGTGTCCTAAGGAAAATATTTTTGTTGTAACTAACGAAGAACATGCCCAGCTTACGCATGCGCAACTGCCTGATCTGGATGTAAGCCAGATTTTAACGGAGCCTATGCGAAAAAATACGGCTCCATGTATAGCCTTTGCTAGTCATAAAATTGCACGATTAAATCCAAATGCAGTTGTGGTGGTAAGCCCGGCCGATCATCTCATTATTAATGAGGTTGATTTTCAGCAAACCATAATAAAATGTTTGGAGCGAGCGAAGGACGATGACAAACTTATCACGTTGGGTATGAAGCCAACACGCCCTGAAACGGGTTATGGTTATATTCAATACATTGAAGGCAAGCATAGTTTAAAAAAAGTAAAAACATTTACAGAGAAGCCAGAACTTGCGTTGGCGAAAACTTTTTTAGAGAGTGGTGACTTTGTTTGGAATGCAGGCATTTTTGTTTGGCGCGTAAGCGCTATTCTTGCGGCCTTTCAAAAATATTTACCTGAAATGGCTGAGGTTTTTGAGGAGGCTTCGAGTAAGTTAGGCACACCTGAAGAAAAGACAGCGTTACAAGCTGCCTATTTGCAAACAAAAAATATTTCGATCGATTATGGCATTATGGAAAAGGCCGACAATGTATATGTTTGGCTTTGCAGTTTTCCGTGGTCGGATTTAGGATCGTGGAATTCGCTGCACGATAATTCCACACGTGATTCAAATAACAATGCTGTAGATGCTGATTGCTTGATTTATGAAACAAGGAACAGTGTTGTAAAAGGTGATAAAGATAAGTTGATTGTTGTGCAGGGACTTAATGGATACCTGGTTGGTGCGTTTGATAACGTTGTGATTGTTTGCGAAAAGGAAAAAGAGGAACTGTTTCGCAAAATCGTTAGCGATTTAAAAAGCAAATCAAACGGAAGCGACTATTTGTAACCCTTCTGGCGGATAGCTTCGTAAATAGAAATTCCTGCCGCTACTGATACATTTAGGGAATTGATTTTTCCGCGCATTGGAATTTTAGCAAGATGGTCAGCTTCCTTTAAAAGCTGAGGAGAGATACCATCTTCTTCTGAACCCATAATAAGGGCAAGAGGTACGTTTAGATCAAGTTCGTAAATTGACTTATCTCCCTTTTCTGTGCAGGCAATTAGTTGAACTCCACTTTCCTTTAGAAACTTAAGCGTCTTTTTCAAATCCTTTTCCCGGCAAACGGGCATGTGACTGAGCGCGCCAGCCGAGGTTTTCATGGCATCTCCCGTAAGGGGCGCATTGCCGGCATCACCAATTATAATGGCATCAAGTCCGGCACATTCTACTGTGCGGGCTATGGCACCAAAATTTCGTACGTCTGTTACCCGATCGACAATGAGCAGAAAAGGCTCACGACCCTCATTGAAAATTTTATCAATAATATTTTGGAGATCGGCATACTGAACCGAAGCCAGCATACAAATAACGCCTTGATGATTTTTTGTTGATAAGCGATTAAGCTTTTGCTCTGGCACGAACGTAAAAGGCACATTCTGCATGCGTGCTACCCGAGTGAGTTCTTTAATTAAATCGTTGTTTAAGCCGGCTTGAACAAATATTTTTTCAATGTCTCGTTTGGCTTTGATTGCCTCTATAACGGCACGGGTGCCAAAAATCATTTCTGTTTTTTCCATGAATCTATTTTTAAAGAGCTAAGCCTTATAATGCGTAAAGATAAGAAGTGGGTTTGTTTTTATCGCTCTTGCGGATGTAAATCCTACTTATCCAGAACTTTTAGCCAGCTTCAGTCTACAGAAATCAAATAGTGAAAGTGGGGAGTTACTAATAGTATTTTAAAACCTACTCTTCCTTATCAAATCCACCATGCTAAACCAGGTTTCCATAAATTTTTTATCCCGAAGCAGCACATAGTTATCGGGGTCATAGACGCTGCCACTTTTCACGAATGTAAACCGCGCGCGGGTTGTTTTGTAATACCAAATCTCGTTGCCATCGTTCACGCTTAGTTCATCGGGTACACCAAAAATTAGGTAGATCATTCCGCGATCGGTTTTCCAGCCGGGCTTGTACGAACTGAAATATAAGTTTGCCAGTTCAACCCTTCTAAAATAATTCCGCATAAAGTTTTTTGCCCGCTCGTTGTCGCGGGTTATGTCTAAAATGACTTTATCAAATTTAGTTTTATCACCATTCGAGTTTTGTAATTGTGTGTATTCATCTTGTGTAGTAACAAAAACAAGAGGCTCAAGCAGGTCATTTATTTTTGAAAACTTAGGATAGATTTCGGTAACGGCTCGAAAAGCAAAACCGGTTGCTGCGTTGGTGTCTTGTTGAAAAAGATACAATCCCGGTTTCTTCGGAGTAAATGTAGCGCCAGAGTTTACCTTAAAGGTTGAGTCGTAAAACATGAACCGATCCGTATTTCCATCACGATCGACAAAAGGTGGCGAGGCCGCAGGAAAATTATCGTTGTAGTGCGAAACAAATAAAGTTGAACCACTAGCACTTTTGGCAACATACTCCTTACCCAGAGTTATATATTTTTTTGAAATAAGGGTATTATCTTTTTCGAGCCAACCATTAACTGGATAATTGGGGTCAATCAATTTAAAATATACCCAACTCAATTTAATTTCCTGATTGGTAACTTTTGCAACCAGTAACCAGGCTTTTGCAGGAATATCAAAAGTTAGTTTGCCATTTATTTGCATGCCTGTTTTGCTGCTGGTGCTATCGCGCAACGCCAGAGCAACTCCTTCGCGCTGAGTAAAAGAGTCGCGCTTCTCCCAAACAATTGTGTATTTTGATATGGGCAACTGCCGGGCTTTTGCCTGATAGAAAACATTAAATTGATTGGATTCCTTTATCAGGTGAAAATCAAAATCAATTTCCGCTTCCGGGTTATACCATTCTCTAAAGTTTATGCTCGTTAGTGCCTGCGAAAAGCCTGCATTTACTGAGATTAAGAATGTGGTGAATATTAAAAACCGTTTCATAGTTCAGTTTAACAACATTTAAAGTTAGAACGATAATTCTAATTGATTGAGTTATTTTTGCCAGATTAATTTTTTATATGGCCTCTGTTTACACCACCGAAATAACTTCTGAGTCAATTCCGTCCGATAACCCTATCCATCAACGGCTTTTAAAGGCTTATGTTGTGGCTGCCGGGTATGTGCAGGGCAATTTATTAGAAGTAGGCTGTGGCGAAGGACGGGGCATTGATTGGCTGATGCCAAAGGTTAAGAGCTACTCGGCTATTGATAAAATTGAACCGGTCATAGAGTCTCTCAAGAAGAAGTATCCGCAAGGAAAATTTATTAGTGGAAACATTCCACCCCTTTCAGTTTTTGAGGATAACAGCTTTGATAGCATTGTTAGTTTTCAGGTGATTGAGCATATTAAAGACGATGCGCTTTTCCTTAAAGAAATTCATCGGGTGTTGAAGCCGGGTGGATTGGCTTTGCTAACAACACCCAACAGGCCGTTATCGCTTTCGCGGAACCCGTGGCATATTCGAGAGTACACAGCGAAGGAGCTAACGGAGTTGGCAAAGCAATTTTTTGCTGAAGTAACCATGAAAGGTATTACCGGAAATGAAAAAGTGATGCACTACTATGAGCGCAACAAAAAATCGGTTGACAAACTTATGCGGTGGGATGTGTTGAACCTACAACATAAACTGCCTGCAGCCTTGTTGCGTGTACCGTATGAATTTATGAACCGCTTAAACCGAAATAAATTAAAAGACGCTTCGGATGAATTGGTGATGAGCATTCGCCATGAAGATTATCTGCTCATAGATTCTGGTGAAATGGCACTTGATTTATTTTTGATGGTGCGTAAGTAATTGTCATGCGGGCGAGTAGCCAAAATCAATCATTAGATAATATGATAACGAGACCCGCTATCTCAATGGATTGCAAATCCTTTTTATCTTGGTTCGACATTACAAATGGAAAATAGCTCTTGTTGCCAGCAAGTTGTCCTGCACTTTTAAAGTGCAGGACAACTACCCCTATTAGACTTGCCCCAAAATTGAAGTCAATCAATCCAATTATTAATAATCACCACGCTCAACCGCCCCACCACCTTGCAACACGCTCAAGTGCTTGTTAAACGCATCTTCATACTTTTTACCCAGCTCCATTTCACCATTTTGATATAGCGTGGTTTGCAGCGAATTCAGGATAAAGATATTTCTGCGCAGCTCCTGCGAAAGGCCAGAGCCTTCTTCAATTAAGTAAGTTGCCATTACATCCGCGCGGTCGCCCAATAGTTTAGCCATTTCAATAGCCTTTTCTTTTTGACCGAGTTGAAAGAGTAAATCTACGGTTGTTGCTGCAGTATGGTCGTACGGCACTACATTGTCCGGCATCTTTGCAAGCATAAATTCAATGGTCTTATTTGCTTTCTCCATTTGTCCCTCGTCAATAAGGGCTTCTGTCAGCGAGTTAAACGAACTACGATGATTTAAGACAAAGCCGCGATAGTCTTCCGTGAAGTAAACACTCGGGTCATCAAGGCCACGATACTTAAATTTATTTATCATGTTGTCATAGGTCTTCTCGGTATCAACCAAATAGTCGCGGTCTTTACGAGGATTGCGCACGGGCAAAATGCGATACGCATTACCTTCTTGCACCGCATACGGACTTAAATCAATATTGATTTGAGCCAGCGAAGTGTTATTGAAATAAATCGGGCGCTCCCAATTGTTGGTTACCAGAAAATCTAAAATGGCTAAGTCCTTTTTCTCCAACGAACCTTTCGTTAACCGGATTTGCATTTGATCAACCAACAGGCTATCTAATCGTGCGGGGATAATACCTCGCGCACGCAAGTCATCTTTGTTAATGTTGAGTGTAAATAATTTACTAGGCACAACATTGCGGTCGCCATCGCGCAACTGTGGTAAATCTTTTGAAAGGGCAGTGATGTATTCTTTTGCATCAATGCTCTTCATTTTAAAGTCGGCAAAAGGAAGATAATCATTAGGGCCACCCTGGCGGTATTGATATTGTGAAAGTGTGTATGGAATTGGTTTGGACTCATACGCCTTGCGCGTAGTTTGATCGATATACCAATCGGTGTTGTAATAACTTAATACCACGGCACGCATATCGGTTCGAATGCCTTCCACTTCTTGTGCATACCAAAGCGGGAAGGTATCGTTATCGCCACCGGTAAAGATGACCGCCTGATCGCCACATGAATTTAGATAGTTAGAAGCTGAGTCAACGGAGAAATAACGGTTATGGCGATTGTGATCATCCCATCCGGCAGTAGCCATTAATGTTGGAGCCGAGAGTCCGATCAAGGTAGCAACAATCACAGCTACTTTTCCATTTTTGATGATGGAGCTTATCACTTCAAAAATGCCAATCACAGCTAAACCAATCCAGAATGCAAATGCATAGTAAGAACCTGCATAAATATAATCGCGCTCACGCGGTTCGCTTGGGGGCGAGTTTAGATACACTACAATGGCTACTCCCAACATTACAAACAGGAGTGCGATAACGGAAAAGTTTTTAGTGTCTTTTATAAATTGATAAAACATGCCTACTAATCCCAACAAGAATGGAATCATAAAGAAATTATTGCGGCCATGATTTTCGGCTAATGCAGCAGGAACTTTAGAAAACCATTTAGTGGGTTTAAACCAATCAGCACCTTGTTCATCACTTTCGCGCCCGGCAAAATTCCACATGAAGTAGCGCATGTACATAGTGCCAATCTGATGCTGAAACATAAAATACAAATTTTGACCGAAGGTTGGCTTCTCACCTTCTTGCAATCCTAAGATGCTTCTATAGGTTGCGGCTTGATCGGAATTCCATGCACGTGGTAAAATAGTTTCCTGATCGGGTTCGTACACGTAACTAAACTTGCGATCGGAAATTTCATACTTGTCTTTGCCTTTTGTGTAAACAGGAGCTCCGTATTCAACATCAATAGGGCGCGCTGTAAAGTACGGTCCAAATAACAAGGGGCGGCTGCCATATTGTTCGCGCTTTAGGTAGCGGATAAAACTCATCACATCTTTTGGTGCATTTTCATTGATGAGCGTATCGTAATTAGAACGGATGATTACTGTTGTATAAGAAGCGTATCCGATTAAAATAAATGTGGTTGCTAAAATGAAGGTATTTAAAACTGGTTTGTTGCGGGTCTGTGTGTAGTAGATTCCGTAAATCAGTGCTGCAATTAATAGGATAAAAAAGATAAGTGCACCAGATCCAAAAAACAACCCGAGCGTGTTAACAAAATACACTTCAAAAAGTCCGGCAATGGTTGGCAAACCAGGAACAATGAAATCGTTGATAAACAAAACAAGCCCACCACTGATGCCAAGCGTAGCAATAATGCCCCACATGGTTGGTTTAAATTTCTTGAAATAATAAATCAACCCTAAGGCAGGTAGTGTTACCAAATTAAGTAAGTGAATGCCGATAGAAAGACCTACCATGTAGGCCATTAGCAAAAGCCAACGGTTGGCTTTGCTTTCGTCTTCAATAACATCCCACTTTAAAATTCCCCATACCACAAAAGCAGTAAAGAATGATGACATCGCATATACTTCGGCTTCTACAGCAGAAAACCAAAATGAATCGGAGAATGTGTAGGTTAATGCACCTACTAACCCCGCACCCATTAGCACCCAAATGTTGGTTTCGGTAAGATCAGCATCTTTTTGAATGCCCATTACTTTGCGGCCAAACAACGTGATTGACCAAAAGAGAAAAAGAATGGTGAAGGCACTTGCCAGCACGCTCATAAAGTTGATCCAGTAGGCTACTTTAGTTAAATCACCTAAGGCAAGGAATGAGAAAATGCGACCCATTAGCAAAAACAAGGGCGCTCCGGGAGGGTGCGGGACCTGAAGTTTATAAGAAACAGCTATGAATTCGCCACAATCCCAATAACTGGCGGTTTCTTCCATGGTGAGCCAATAGGTAATAAGGGCAACGCCAAATGCCAGCCAACCAGTAATGTTATTTGCTTTTTGAAAGTTCATGCCTGTTTAGTTCAAATTAGAGGGCGAAATTAGGGAAAATATGCCATTCTGAATACCGTTAGAAGAGGTGATGATTGGAACGAGTAAAAAGTTGGAACGGCTGACGTGCAGAGCGTAAACGCAATTTTTGTTGGGCTTAAAGGCTTGGCGCAAGCAAGTATTATTTGTAAACGATGATGTAAAAGACAAGCCACAACAAAAAGATGAGAATGTATGAGGCTGAGACAATCCACCAGGCTGCTTTTTTATCTCTTCGTGCATAAAAATGAACTCCATTTACCAACACTAGCACATAAAAAATTTCAAAGATGCTAAGTGCCCGTAAAGGATAAGCATATTGTTTTTGAATGGTTGTAAAATCCACCAGGTTCATTAAGGAAAAAGGATAAAAAGCCCGGATCTCGGGCAAGGTTGGGTCGGTTTCTACAAACAGAAACCAGCCAATTTTTAGAAACTCTGGAATTAAGAAAATAAATTCAGCAGCCATCACCACGCTCCAGCACTGACTGAAGGTAATACGAAATCCAAACGTGAAAGAACCCACCCAGATTACAAAACCAATGACGGTAAACTTCCATAAGTAAATTAGCGGTATGGAAAAAAACTGTAAGGCACTGATAATCTTTAAAACTGTACCTTCGGGCCTATCTTGCAAAAACTCAAAAGCGGCAGTTTCGTATTCAATAAATGATTTTTTGATGTAGAGCAAAAGAATAGACAGCAGACAAAGAATGATGAACGTCAGTTTTTTGTTAGTCGAAAAGAGGGAACTCTCGATTTCGTTTGCCATATTCTTTTTTGGAGTGAAACGCGAAGGTAAGTTTTTTGTTTATTTGGGAAAGTAAATGTGTGTGCGATTCTTTTTAGTGAAATCCATTCGTATTCTGATTTTTATTCTATTGAGCGTTGGGCTTAGGCATTCATACGCTCAGGTTAAAAGAGATACGTCCATTGTGTTAATCAACAATGTGGCCATGCAAATTGAGATCAGTGATGCGCTAAACGATTTATATAATTTTAAGTTTGCCAAAGCCGAACAGCAATTCCGTTGGTTTAAGCAGAAATACGAATGGCATCCCCTTCCTTACTTTCTGCTGGGATTAAGTGAGTGGTGGAAGATTATGCCAAACACCCGCGATACAAGGTATGATGAGAGATTTCTTGCCTATATGGACAGCACGATTATGGTGGCCGAACACCTTTATAAGAAGGTGCCGGAATATAAAATTGAAGCGGCATTTTTTCTAGCTGCTGCACATGGATTTAAAGGCCGATTGTATTCGGAAGAAGAGCGTAAAAACTGGGGTAAAGCCACATTGGAAGGAAAATCGGCTCTCAACTATATGGAAGTATGCCGGGAGAAAGATTACTTAAGCCCGGAACTGCTTTTTGGAGATGCCCTTTACAATTATTTTTCGGTATGGGTTCCTGAAAACTACAAATCGTTAAGACCCATTATGTGGTTTTTTAGAAAAGGCGATAAGCAGTTAGGATTGAAGCAACTCAAGGAAGTATCATACAATGCTTTTTACACGCGCACGGAAGCCATGGTGTGGTTGATGCGAATTTTAAACAGTTATGAAAATGATCAGGTGCGCGCTTTTCAAATTGCCGAATACTTGTATCAAACATATCCCGACAATCCTTACTTCCATCGGTACTATGCGCGCGTACTTTATTCGCGTGGATCTTTTCCTGAGTTAGAAATTCAATCGAAAAAGATTTTGGCGCGTATTGATAGCGCTCAAACAGGGTATGAAGCAACCAGTGGGCGGTATGCAGCGTTTTTTCTTGGGCAGTTATATGAAAATCAGCGCAAGCTTGATGAAGCAAAAAAATATTATTCGCTGGCGGTTAGGTATGCTGAAGAAATTGGAGCAAACGAATCGGGGTATTATTTATTTTCGTTGATCGCGCTAGGCGAGATAAATGAAAAGCAAGGCAACAAAGCAGAGGCAAAGCGTTACTTTAAAGAAGTGAAAAATAAGTCCAATCGCAAAGATGAGGCATATAAGGATGCCAAGAAGCGCCTGAAGAATCTAGAAAAGGGAGATTGATTTCTATTCTTACCTTTATCATTATGAAAAATATTTTTTGACGTGGAACTACGCGATTTCATTGTTACACCATTAGTTATAATAGTTGTTTATGCAATTGCTTATTTTATAAGGCCTAAAGTAACGGATGTTAATACCAGGTCTTATTTTTTTCCAGCCTTAACGGCAAGGATTTTTGGTGCATTGGCTATCGGATTTATCTATCAATTCTATTATTCCGGGGGCGACACATTTACTTACCATACTCATGGAAGCAGGCCACTTTGGGAAGCTTTAATAGAAACTCCTGTTAATGGGATAAGAGCGTTTTTCTATCATGGAACCTATGGTGCCGGATTGTGGGACATTGCTGAAAAAATCTGGTATTGGCGAGACTCAAGTTCGTTTTTCATTATTCAAATAGCAACCATATTCGATTTAATCACATTCTCTACCTATTCCGCAACTGCAGTTCTTTTTTCGGTGTTGGCATTTGCCGGTGGCTGGATGCTGTACCTGGTTTTCTATCAGTCGCACCCAAAGGCAAACCGCATACTGGCTTTTTGTTGTTTGTTTGTTCCCTCAGTCATTTTTTGGGGATCGGGAATTTTAAAGGATACCGTAACGCTTGCGTTCCTAGGCATAGGCACGTATTGTATTTTTAAAATGATGATTGGTCGAAAAATAAGGTTGCCGCTTATCTTATTGTTGATTGTTTCTTTCTATGTTATTTTTTCTGTTAAGGAGTATATTCTGATTAGCCTTATTGCAGGCATTATAGTTTGGGTAGCATCAAATTACCTTTTTAAAATTCGATCAGTAGTTGCCAGGCTTTTGTTGATACCAACCGTCACTATTTTGTGTATTGCGTTTTCGTATTTAATTATAAATGAGGTTATAGGTGAAGATTCACGCTATTCATTGGATCGCCTGGCTAATACATCGATGATAACAGCGCGCGACATTCGCTTTGGTTGGGGCGCGCGATCGGGCGATGGCTCGGGATATACATTAGGTGCGTTGGATGGTACCTGGCAAAGTATGATTGCCATGGCTCCGGCAGCTATTAATGTTTCATTATTCAGGCCTTACCTATGGGAAGTAACGAATCCTTTAATGATGTTATCAGCTATAGAAGCGTTAATGACTTTATGTTTTACGCTGTACGTTATTGTAGTTGTTAGAACCAGCATTTTCAAGTATGTAAAAGCAGAGATTATTTTCTGTTTAGTGTTTGTTTTGATTTTTGCTTTCGGTGTAGGGGTATCAACTTTTAATTTTGGAACACTTTCAAGATATAAAATTCCATTGCTGCCTTTTTACTGGTCTATGTTGGCAATCATTTATTCATCCTGGAAGGAAGATAAAATCCTTAAGAATCCAGAAGTGAATTGAAATATTTCAGGTAGCTGTTTTGTAAGCTTTGAACCGAATATTCTTCAACCACAGTTTTACGACCTGCTTTCCCTAAAGCAATCCTTAAATCAACGTCATCAATTAATTTTGAAATTTTGATAATCCACTCATCGGTTTCATTGGCAAGAAAACCATTAACCCCATCATTAATGATTTGATTGTTAACGCCCACGGCAGACATCACAGTAGGAATCTCCAACGCCATATATTGCAAGCCCTTCAAGCCGCATTTACCCCACGTCCATTCATTGTCGGGCAGCGGCATTATGCCAATATCAATTTGGTGCAAATCCTCGAGCTCTGTTTCCATTTTCCAGGGTTTGCCAATAATTCCTAATTCATCTACACGAAAATTGCCATCTCCAATAACACTTATTTCAATTCTATTACCGTATTTCTTTTTTATAGCCTCAAGTGCCGGTATTGCATATTGAAAATGTTCGATGGTAGAAACACTGCCACTCCACCCAATTGTTACTTTTTGTTTGTTAGCGTTGTAATTCGGTTTATATAATTCGGTATCAATGGTAGTGGGCACAATTAAAACATTGGCATTGAACTTTCGCGCGTAGTTAGCCAGGTATTCATTGCCCGCAAAAACCAGATTGGCCAGCGAAATAATTTTTCCTGTTTTTGAGCCATCCTTTAGCCACGAAAATTTTTGGTTGTTACCCGAAATCACGTCCATCCAAATAGCATCATCAAAATCGAAAATGATTTTTGCTTTGCTCTTAGCCAATCGCTTTTCGAAAAAAACCGAGCCAGCTATAAATGCTTCACGCGCTATAAAAATAACATCAAACGAGTTGGCTCTTAAAACATCTCTTAGTCTTCTCAAGCCAAGGTTTACGCCTAAGGTGAGTTTCCCAAATAAATTACCTGAAGAATAAAAGCGTTTGTCTTCTTCCGCTGAAACTATTAGTGGCGATACGGTACATTCAAAACCATTTGCAGCGAGGTATGAAAGGTACTGTTCAAATCGAAATCGTTGGTTGGGTGCCCGATCTTTGCGATGAGCCGTTATAAACAGAATTTTTTTCAAGGGAGTAAATTATTCCAACCAAATGGCGGGTATTTTTTCTTTGATTTCAATATTACTGAATACCGAGCTTTTTTTCGAACCGGTTTTCAGCGCCCAGTCAGCCATTTTCTTTAGTCCTTCCGGTAGACTGGTTATTCTGCTAGTTCCAAAAATTGCCGTTGCTTTTTCATGACTCGAATAGGCGTGCGCAACTTCGTTGCGCGCTTCCAGATATCTTATTTGTCCTTCTTTACCCATTACTTTGCAAACTTCTTTGGCCAGCTCGGCAACGGTAAACTGAGCATCGGCTCCTATGTTGAATAGTTGATTTTTAGCCGCGGGTACATTTACAGAATTTGCTATTGTTGGTGCAATATCTCCAACATAACTAAACGCGCGCGATTGGCTTCCATCACCAAAAATAGTAAGCGGATTACCTTGCATGAGTTGATTCATAAAAATGCCAACCACATTTCTATACTTGTCGCCCAGGTTTTGATATTCGCCATACACATTATGCGGTCTGAAAATAATGAAATCTAACCCAAACATTTCATGTGCACATTTTAAATCTTGTTCCACCGCAAGTTTTGCAATTCCATACGGATCTTCCGGCAGGGGAGTTAAATCTTCAGTCATGGGCAACTGACCTTTTCCATACACAGCAATGGATGAGGTAAACACAAAGCACTTCACTTTATGTTTTACACTTTCGTTGATCAGGTTAATGCTACCGATCAGATTATTTTCATAATTAAATCTTCGGATAAAATGGCTAAGTCCTTCCGCAGCATAGGCAGCTAAGTGATAAACGTAATCAAATTGGTGGGTCTCAAACAATCCTGCAAGTAATGCAGTATCAGTAATGCTTCCCTTAACAAAAAGTGCATTTTGAGGAATGTTTTCTTCGAAACCCCCGCTCAGATCATCCAGAATAACAACCTTTTGGCCAAGCTTTAAAAGTTCACGCGAAACATGGGCTCCAATAAATCCGGCCCCACCGGTAACAAGACATGTCATTTTAATGTATTAGTAGCTACAAAAATACGCTCTTTGAGTAAAAAGCTGTAACTAATGGAATGAAAGATGAAATTATAAAATTAGTTTTGCGCGTCTGATTTTTTAGGCACGCAAACGAGTAAAATCCTTAGTTAAGTTTAAAGTGGAATGGAGATAGTTGTAGTTGACCCCGACTACCCGCGAGAGGAGAATTTATACGGTGATGTGTTTGTTCACACCCGGGTAAAAGGCTATCCATTGCATTGGAAGGTTAGGGTGATTGGCCTAAACACGTTATTAAAAGATGATGTTCGATATACCTGGGATGGCGTTGACGTTTTTATGTCATGCGATGTAAATAAGGTGAAACAAGAGATATTAAATGCGAAGCCGCAAATTCTTGTTATCCATTTTATCCAATGGCAATTGATGGATTTTTTTCTAAGCATTAATAAGCCCCTTGCCATATTTGTTCATGGATATGAAGCGCTCAGTTGGCGCAGGCGACTTTTTGATTACAATAGCCTTGGAGCTTTGAGATACCTGCCCGCTTATTTCTTTAAAAACACGAAACAGTTAAGGTATTTTCATGATTTTGCGACTAAGGCAAATCAAAGAAAAGATATCTGTTTTGTTTTTGTATCTGAATGGATGAAGAGAATTGCTTCCGCAGATGTAAACGTAGTGTTTAACTACTCAAAAATAATTCCCAATGGTATTGATTCTGCTTTGTTCAATTATGCCGAAAAGGATGTTGAGCAACGAAAAAAAGTACTTTTGATCCGGTCGTTCAATTCCAGAAAGTATGCGGTGGATATTGCCGTTGATTCTATTTTGGAATTGAGTGACAAACCTTTTTTTAATGAACTTACTATTGAGTTGCATGGAAAAGGGTATCTCTTTAAACAACTTACTGCACCGCTAGCTAAGTTCAAGAATGTTTTTTGCTATAATAATTTTCTTCGGCAGGATGAGATTGCTGAAAAGCATAAACAATTTGGAATATTTTTATCGCCAACGCGACAGGATGCGCAAGGGGTTTCCATGTGCGAAGCTATGGCAAGCGGGCTGGTGCCTATTACAAGTTCGGTAACGGCCATTCCTGAATTTGTAAAAGATGGCGTCAGTGGCTACACCACAAAAAGCGCAAAAGAAATTGCTGCGCGTATAGAATACCTTTATAACAATCCTACCATCTTTTCTGAAATGTCGCACAATGCTACCGAGGCAATTTCAAAGAAGTGTTCAGTAAAAATTACAATGCCAAAGGAAGTGGAGTTGATAGAATCCCTGATTTCGAATTCATGATAAAGGAGTTAAAACGTTTAGTTAGCTTTTCTTTAGGCACGTGGATTAATTTCTCGCTCTCGTTTTTGTTTGCACCCATTTCAACATTTCTTTTATCTCCGGCCGAGTATGGAAAGTATGCGCTGTTTATTTTAGTTCAAACATTGTTAACCTATCTCTTTACAGTAGGTATGGATCAGGTGCTTGTTCGGTTCTATCATCAGGAAAAAATGGAACCAGAGCGACTTTTGATCAGTTGCATACTTCCAATCTTTGGTTCTTTTGTTATTGTAGGTTCGGTACTTCTTCTTTTGAACAGAGAATTGAATTTTTTTATCACGAATGATCATACTACAAATTATACGTTGTGCACGCTGCTGGCTATAATTGCGCTGTTGGCCTCTTTAAATAATATAGGCACTTCGCATCTTCGAATGCAGAAAGCTGGTTTAAAGTTTTCGATACTTCAGGTAACAACCTCACTTATCAATTATGGAGTCTTTTTTTGCTATCTGCTTTTTATTGAAAGAACCTTTCAAGCATTTCTTATTGGTTCAATAGTTAGCCTTTCCATTCAGCTATTGATTATCTACGGAAGATTCATTAAGGTTCAACAGTTTATTTTGAAAGTAAGACCCAGCCAACTAATGCTAAAACAAGCATTGATTTTTGGACTTCCATTTGTGCCCACCTTTCTGTTAGATTTTTTGTTTTCCAGTTCAGATCGTTTTTTCCTTCGCTATTTTGGAAATCTGGAAGACATGGGTATATATAGTCTTGCTCTTAGAATTTCGTATGCGTTTACTATTCTTCAGTCGGGTTTTCATATTTACTGGGTGCCCTATAGCATGGAACGATTTCATAAGAATGAGCACGACAAGAAATTTTATTCTGAGACCTTTTCTATTCTGAATTTTTTGATTCTAATTTTAATAACAGCAGCTGTTATAGGCAAACCAGTATTGAAGGGATTAATTGATGAAAAATTCTATCCGGCCATAGCATTTTTTCCTTTCCTTTTGTTTGTTCCTTATTTCTATACTCTTTCGGAAGTTTCCTTTGTTGGAATAAATTTTAAAAACAAGACGCACTATCATTTGATTATTAATTTAATAACGCTTGCATTCAATGCACTGTTTGCTTTCTTACTTATTCAAAAATGGGGATCTTCTGGAGCAGCCATGTCAGCCGCAGCTACATACGGTATATTTTTTATATTACGAAGTTGGTTTGCCAATAAGCTTTATCCGCTTTTTCTCGACTGGAAACCTTTTGCAGTCTCGTTTCTTTGCGTAGTGCTTTTTGTTTTATCAGATTTCTTTTTTTCAATGAATTTTTGGATAAAAATTGCTCTAGGACTTGCAATCGGCATGGTGCTTCTCTTTTTATATAGACATTATCTTATCTTCTTTGTGGGCAGGTTTAAAAAGAAAGCGAATGGAGAAGATTGAGCGGAATGAAATCACCTATAAGCAGTGTGTTCATTGCGTTCTTGATACCAACGATGATCCGGCATTGATGTTAGATGATCAAGGGGTGTGTAATTATTGCCGAAATTATCAAAAGTTGGAGGCAGCTTTCGTTCCGCCTGTTCAGGAAGCGAAAAGAAAATTAACAGACTTAATTGAAGAGATTAAGATTGCCGGTAAGGGAAACCAGTATGATTCGATATTAGGTTTAAGTGGAGGTGTAGATAGTTCTTATTTAGCATTGAAAGCAAAACACTGGGGATTGCGACCACTCATCGTTCATTTCGATAATGGCTGGAACTCGGAACTTGCGGTCAGTAATATTGAGAAAATAATTTCAGTTCTTGGGTTTGATCTGCACACATTGGTCATTCAATGGGAAGAATTCAGAGATCTTCAGGTAGCGTTTTTACGAGCTTCTGTTGTTGACATTGAAATGATTACCGACCATGCCATTATTGCAACGCTTTATAAACTCGCATTAAAACTGAACATAAAATTTATTTTAAGCGGCACCAATATAGTTACCGAGGCCATATTGCCTCAGCATTGGATTCATCATAAGGCAGATTATATTCACATTCGCGCCATTCAAAAACAATTTGTTAATAAGCCTTTTAAAACGTATCCACTCCTGAATGTTAAGACAAGAGTACAAGCAGACTTAAAAGGTATTCGTTCTGTTTCACCGCTTAATTTAATTCCTTACAACAAAGATCAAGCAAAAGAGGAATTGCAAAGTGAACTTGGGTGGCGGGATTATGGCGGCAAGCATTACGAATCTGTATTTACCAGATTTTATCAAGGCTATATACTTCCTAAAAAATTTAATATTGATAAGAGAAGAGCACATTTAGCCACTCTTATTTGTTCAAAACAGATTACCCGCGAGCAAGCATTGGCAGAACTTGCAAAGCCAATTTATGATCCTGCGCTTTTTCAGTTGGATTATGATTTTGTATTGAAAAAACTGAGACTCGAAAAATCAGAGTTTGAAAAAATCATGAGCACTCCGCCTAAAGCACACTCTGATTATCCAGTTGAAACTACTATTTACGATCGATATCCTGTTTTGAAAATTGCGCGCCCACTTTGGAAAATTTTTAAAGGTCAATTAAGAGAATGATCACGATAATTGATTATGGGGTAGGCAACCTTGGATCAATCCAAAATATGTTGCAACGGATTGGACTGCCCAGCCGGGTAACAAGTATTGCTGAGGAAGTTAAAAAAGCCGAACGCATTATTTTGCCGGGCGTTGGTGCCTTTGATGCGGCAATGACAAAATTGGGTCAAACCGAAATTCCTGATCTGCTTCGTGAAAGAGCTGCAAAAGGATATCCCATATTAGGTATTTGCTTGGGCGCGCAACTACTAACATCAAAGAGTGAGGAAGGAACGTTGCCTGGACTAAATCTTATTGAAGCTCATTGTATAAAATTTAATGCCTCGGCCATTGCTCCATTGAAAATTCCACACATGGGTTGGAATGAAGTGAGTATGCAGGAAGGCCATCCAATTAACAAGTTTTCCAATCTTGAAATGCCACCCCGATTTTATTTTGCTCACTCGTATCACATGATGGCGAACGAAAAATTTGTGTTGGGATCAACTCAACATGGAAATTCTTTTCCTTCTATTTTGCACGATGGAAATATTTTGGCCATGCAGTTTCATCCTGAAAAAAGTCATCACTATGGCATGCAAATCTTAAAAAACTTTAGCGACTGGAAACCATGATCCGGACACGCGTTATACCAGTACTGCTATTGCAAAACCATCAATTGGTAAAGACTACACAATTCAAAAATCCAAAATACATTGGCGATTGTATCAACGCGTTAAAAATATTCAACGAGAAAGGCGCTGATGAATTGGCCGTCTTAGATATTAACGCGTCTATAAAAAAGACACCTGACTTTAAGTTTATCGAACAATTAGTTGGTGAGTGTTTCATGCCTCTTGCTTATGGGGGAGGCATTAAAACTATTGAACAAGCGCAGCAACTTTTCTCTATCGGTATTGAAAAAATTGTTTTAGGTGCTTCGGCACATGAAACTCCAACGCTAGTTACTGCATTGGCAAATCAATTTGGTTCACAAAGTGTTGTTATTTCGGTTGATGTAAAGAAGGATTGGCTTGGCAGAGCGCACGTGCACATTCAAAACGGAAAAAAAAATACGGGTGTCGATCCTCTTGTTTATGCAAAACGAATGGAAGAACTTGGGGCTGGCGAATTAATTATTCAATCTATTGATCGCGATGGAGTTGGAAAGGGATATGATCTTGAATTAATAGAACACGTGGCGCCTGATTTAAAAATTCCAATTGTAGCCTTGGGTGGTGCTGGTAACATTACTGATTTCGCAAAAGCGAAACAGGCGGGTGCTTCGGCTGTTGCAGCGGGTAGTTTGTTTGTATTCAAAGGGCCACATAAGGCGGTATTGATTAGTTACCCAACGCCCAAAGAACTTAAAAACCTGAATGCTTAGTTTTGATATGTGTTGAAATCAGTTGCTCAATTTCAATAAGGTGATTTTCATAACTGTTCAGCCTGGCAAACGCAATTCGTTTTTCCTGCTGTTTCATTGAGTTATAGGAAGAGACATCATCAACTACCTTTTTAAATCTCTCTGGCAAATCCGCGCTATCATCCACCATTTCGATTAGGTCATTTGCCAGTATTGAATAAGTAGTTGTTAGAGAAGCAACCACTACCTTTCCCGTACTTAGGTATTCTAATATTTTATGCGAATTTGAAACTACCTTATTATACAATTCGGGATTATAGCAGATAAGAAAAAGATCATAGGATTGAATCTTATCCGAAATTTCCGAAGGTGAAAGCGGCCCATATAAAATAACATTTTTACACTTCTTCAATTCATTGATTTGGTCATCTACACCCTTAGCATTCCCCAGGTTGTTTGTTTGGTAAGGGCCAATAAAATGAAATTCGACATGATTATTTTCTGTAATGATTTGAAGCAAGTTTGGCCAATGAATGCCAAATGAAAGAAGATTGCCAACATAACCGCATCGGATCACATTATCGGTTTTTTGCGATGACCGCTTGTGGTTGAGAAAGACAGCGCTTACACCATGGTTTATAAAAAAATGGGGTGTACTTAATTGTTTGTATCTATCAAGTATAGCTTGGGATACTGAGATAATAATGTCTGTCCATCGGGCTACTTTTAAGTCCAGGCTATCCTGATAATAATCAACAGGATGAAAAATTGATAGTTGAAAATTAAATCGCTTCAAGTTCTGAAATCGAAAGGGGTCAAAACTCCACACGGCATCGGGCTTTTTCGGCAATGCCTTTTTTATTTTTTGAATTTCGAACTCATTTAGTAAGTTGAATAGAAACTCAGAATATTTAAGAACCCTGTTTAATCCTTTTAGCGCTGGAGTATAATCAACCAGCGTTATATTGGGTATCTCACTTTGAGTGAGTGCTACACGCGGTAAGCCAACGCTTGGCGGATTTAAAAAATAAACCTGATTTTCCTTTTGAGCTAAAGCAATGGCATAATGATGTTTTGAGATTCGGTTGATGCCCCATCTCTCTGGGGAGATAATCAAAATACATTTACCAACAAACTTCATATTATTTCCAAGGTTGATCAGTGGGTTTATTCGTTGACCTGCACATTCAAAAGTAGTTGCAACAAAACCAAAACCATCTTAAGTATCAATGTAAATCAAAAAAATGTTTGCAGTTTTGAGTGTGAAGAAACTTCTTTTTGTCAGTATCGCCTTTCCGCCTAAAAACGATCCGGAATGCATTCAAACGGCACGATATTTTAAATACTTAAAAGACACCAATAAGTTTGAGGTTACGGTAATAACAAGTAAGAGTCCTACGCTTTACATGCCGGTTGACCCCTCTTTGAACAAATACGCATCGGAATCACGTGAGTTAATAGAGATTCCAATTTTTGAAAATAAATATTTGAATTTTGCTTTGAGAAAGATTGGCTTAGGCAGGCTTTTGTTTCCAGATAGTAAGATGACATTCCATTGGCAATGGAAAAAAGTTTTAAAGAGTAAATCGGAAAGACCCGACTTCATTTATTCACGATCGAACCCGGTAAGTTCTGCCTTTATGGCCAGAAAGTTGAAACAGCATTACCAATGTCCATGGATTATGCATTTGAGTGACCCATGGGCAATATCGCCATTGAATGAAATTTCTTTACGAGATCGTGCACGCTATTTGACTATGGAACAAACTCTGGTAACGGAGGCAGATGTTATTTCGGTAACCACAGAGCAAACCCGACAATTGTATAAGCAGAAGTATCCCGAGAGTGCTGATAAGTTTCATGTTCTCCCAAATGTTTATGATCCTCAGGATATTACGTTGGTTCAACAGCCGTCTTTGCAAAAATTAAGAGTGGTTTATACTGGAAGTTTAGTTGGTAAGCGCGGAGTCTTTTTTATTGAATCAATACTAAAGTTGCTAAGCGCCCTACTCCCGAATTATTCGGAAAAATTGGAATTTGTTTTTGCCGGGGATGTGGATAGAGCCAACAAACTATTTTTTGAAAAGAAATTACCAGGTATAACTCATGTAGGTCTTATTAGCTACGCTGAAGCAAAAGCATTGTGCCAAACAGCTCACCTATTGCTGGTTGTCGATAATCCTACCAATTCTTCCGAAGCAGTTTTTTTTCCATCAAAGTTGCTGGATTATTTTTTAGCGAAAAGAAAAATATGGGCGGTTACGCCATTGAATAGTTCAACGCGCGAAGTGTTAGAGGGTTATAATCATAAGGCTTTTGAACATGCTGATATTGAAGGCATGGTTCAATTCTTAATGAGGAGTATCAACCAATTCGAAAGTAAAAGTGATTTATTGCACGTCCGTGATCTGCCTGAAAAATTCAACGCAGAAATAAATGCAGAGAAACTAGCCCAGATAATTTCCAACGCGAAACTAAACTAATTGACCTGCTTCTTTGCGAATATAAAAAAATCACTTAGCGATTTTTTCTCCAGATCTGTTTCATTTTTGAACGGATTTTCCGTTAACCTAATCAACGCCCAATTAGGTTCATTTTCTTCCACCCATTTGGTAAAATGATGGTTTCTTTCGTGATTAATCTGGTCTTCTTCAAAGTTGGTCGAATAAATGATTACAAATCGAGACGCTGACTGAAATAAATGGGTTAGATGAAGGTTGAATAATTCTGTTTCTACTAAATGATAGATAACATCTAACGATAAGGAAATTTCGTACTCGCTAAAATCTTCGGTTTTAAATGTATGCGGATTATAAAGTTGAAAGCTTTTGGTGGAATCGTTTAAAAATTTGGTTTCACAAATTTTTACGGAGGTAGGAGATACATCTAACCCCTTATAGGTTGGGTAGTTGATGAGTGAGAGCTGATTTCCGTCTCCGCATCCAAACTCAACTGCAGAGTTTATTTTATAAGCATAAATGAACGCATTGATGAAATCGGCTTTAAAGCTAGCCAATTGGTTATAAGACCCACTTCCTGAATTTCCACCGGCTTTGTACCGCTGTTCCCAGTAATCGGTGGAAGAAAATTTGTTCTTAAATCGGTTAACTATTTTTTTAATTAGTGAATTCATCAGAGTAGTGTGTTAATCCCGTTTATCTTTGCAAGATAATAGAGTTAATTGATGATTAAAGTATTAGTGCTTGTAGGAACCCGGCCCGAGGCAATAAAAATGGCGCCTATTATTAAGGAGTTAAAATCCTCTGCAGAATATGAGGTTACCGTTTGCTCTACCTCTCAGCATAAAGAAATGCTTCAACAGGTGTTTGATTTTTTTGGCATAACATCCGATTTTGATTTGCAGGTAATGGAAGCCAACCAAAGTCTCTCGTCACTCACTTCAAAAATTATTACGCAGTTAACCGATGTATTAACGCAAGTAAAACCCGAGTGGATTATTGTTCAGGGTGATACAACCACAGCCATGGCGGGAGCGCTGGCTGCCTTTTATCAAAAGATAAAGATCGCTCATGTGGAGGCCGGATTGAGAAGTCATGATCTCTATTCACCCTTTCCGGAAGAAATGAACCGAGCCGTTATTTCAAAAATTGCAACCTGCCACTTTTGCCCGACTGAGCGTGCGGTAAACAATTTAAAAAGAGAAAACATAACAACAAATGTTTTTAATGTGGGCAACACCGTGGTGGATTCGGTATTGGAAGGAATAAGCATAATCCAAAAAGGATTTGATTCTGAATATGTTTCATTCTTTGATAAAATTGATTTTGAAAAGAAAATTATTTTAGTAACCTGCCATAGACGCGAAAGTTTTGGCGAACCGTTTGTTAATATTTGTAAGGCGCTTGTAGAGATTGTCAATTCATTGCCAGACTTTATAATAGTTTATCCGGTTCACTTAAATCCAAACATTTTAACTAATGCTAAACGATACCTGGTTCATCCAAGAATTTATTTAATAGAGCCCTTATCGTATCCACATCTTTTATGGTTTCTGAATAAGTCGGAATTAGTATTGACTGATTCCGGAGGAATTCAGGAAGAAGCACCCTCGTTAAATAAACCAGTTTTAGTGTTGCGTGAAGTAACTGAACGAATGGAGGGAGTAGATGCCGGAACAGCCATACTGGTAGGCACCGATACTCAAAGAATAGTAAGGGAGACACTTCAGTTAATTTCGGATAGCAAACAATATAAAAAAATCGCGCATGCAAGTAATCCGTATGGCGATGGAAAGACTGCGCAACGTATCGCATCCATACTTAAAGAATTATGAATATTCTTTACTTAGGATATTGGGCTGCTGCCGATCCACTAACGGTGGCGGTGATTAATCCACGATTAAAAATACTTTCTTCAACTAAAGAGGTGAAACAACTAGTGTTTTGTTCTTTTGAAAGAGATTCGAAAAACGCTGAAGTTGATCAACTCCCTAATGTAAAGCATGTTCAGTTTCATTCCCGACCAAGGCGAAATCTTTTTTTAACAAAGTTTGATGACTTTACTGCTTGGCCATCGTTCATTAAAACGTTGGTCGATGAATATAAAATCAACTTGATTATTGCGAACTCTCCCTTGGCGGGTGGCGCTACTTATTTAACATGGAGAAGTAAACGCATTCCTTTTATCGTGGAATGTTTTGAGCCACATGCTGATTATATGGTTGAGTCAGAGATATGGAAAAAATGGGATTTGCGATATTGGATTCTCAACTATTTTGAACGCATGCAAAAGAAATATGCGTGGCGACTTCAGACGGTATCTCATAACTACACAAACCGACTTGTTGCTGAAGGAATTTCCAGATCAAGGATTATTACTTTACCCAATGTTCTAAAAACGGAGACTTTTCAGTTTAATGAACAGGATAGAATAATAAAACGAGCTGACTTGAATTTCTCTGATCAGGCGGTAGTAGGCATTTATGTCGGCAAATTTGGAGGTATCTATTATGAACATGAGGCATTTGATTTATTTGCGAAAGCCTTTCAGTTTTTTGGGAGTAATTTCCGAATGATTATACTCTCTCCGCAAGACTCAAATTTTATTTTATCAAATCTCGAATCTCGAAATATTGATAAACATCATGTGTTTGTAAGCAGTGTGCCGCACGCGAAAGTGCCGCATTATTTGAGTGCCGCTGATTTTGCATTTGCAACCATAAAGCCCGCGCCCTCAAGAATTTATTGTTGTCCGGTTAAGAATGGAGAATATTGGGCAAATGGACTGCCCATTTTATTGGAAGAAGGTATTGGTGACGATTCGGAAATAATTAAGACCGAAGGAGGTGGAGTCATCTTCGATCAACAAAATCCAATTGAAGGCTTTAAACAAATTTCGAACATGATTAAAGTGGGGCGAATTCAATTAGCCGAAAAAATAGTTGCGATTGCAGAAAAACACAGGAGCGCAGAACTAATGAAAGAGGCTTACAAGGACATTATTCATGATTATGGCCAAGGTGCTTTTACCTAATTTTGCTTTTTAGTATTAAGTTATTTTAAAGATCTCTGGTGAAACACCTGACTTTTATTTTTTTACTTTTTGTTAGCCATTCTCTGTGGGGCCAAAATCCTGTAGCCAATTTTACGGCACCCTCGGCAGCTTGCTTGCAGGAAAAACTTACCTTAACTAATAACTCTACAAATGCTGATACTTATGCGTGGGATTTTTGTTTGAATGATTTTTTTACTCTGAAATCCACTACCGATGCAGCCATTCTTTCAGGACTTAGTGGCGGCTATGGTTATAAATTGATTCAAAGCAATGGACAGTGGTTTGGATTTGCCACCAGCTTAAATAACAACAAACTATTTCGACTCGATTTTGGAAACGACCCCTCAAATGTTCCCACAATAACAGACTTAGGCAATCCTGGAAATAAATTATTTCTACCGGAAGGTATCGATATTACAGAAGTCAACGGAGAATGGTTTGGCTTCGTTGGCTCACTAGACTTTAGTTCACCCGCGCAAGGTATAATTAGACTTGACTTTGGAAATTCATTAATGAATTTACCGTCAGCAACAAATCTTGGAAACTTTGGATTCTCTACGCGGTTTCGGGATTTGAAAATTATAAAACAAGATGCTGATTTGATTTTGCTGTTATCAAATTATAATGGCAATTCGTTGGTGGGTGTGAATTATAGAGATTCTTTTGAAAACCCGATTAGTGCGCCTAACATTTTTGATTTTGGAACGATAACAGGAATGAGTCTGCCCGTAGGTTTAGATGTTGTTAAGGTAAACGCTAACTGGATTGCGTTAGTAGCCTCGCGCGGTAATAGTCAGATAAATCAATTGAACTTTGGCTCAAATATTCTTTCACTTCCTTCTGTGGAGAATAGCTACTCGTTTAGTGGCGTGAATAATCCGTATAAAGTCAAACTCACGTTGGAAGGCGATAATTATTTTGCAGTGGTAAGTAACGAATCAATTCCAATACAGCTAATTGATTTTCATGATTTAAATCCGGCCAATGCACCAAGTGCTATAACGCATGCTGGTCTTCCTGTTCTTTTAGGGATAGAGAGCATCAGAAATAAGGGATTAGGTTTAGTGATAGGGGTTGGGCTAAGCGATAATAAATTAAAACGAGTCACATTCGAAGCTCCATGCAATGAAAGTATTGCTTACAGCGAATCAGCAACTCCGAGTGATATAGTTTATACAACTTCCGGCAACAAAAAAATTGAGTTGTTAGCCCAACAAGGAAATTTAACTTCTGTTGTGGCTGGCATTATTTCTGTCTCCTCCTCAACTGCTCCAGATATTACTATCCTAACAAACGGTAACAGCTGCGCAAGTAATTCCGTGGCATTCACAGCCGAAAATATATCCAATGATATTGTAAATCATACCTGGAATTTTGGAGATGCACTTACCTCCTTGCAAGCGAACCCTTCTCACGTTTATTCTTCAGCAGGAGTTTATAACTTAAGTCTTCAGGTAACAGCCTCAAATGGTTGTAGTAATAATGCGCAGTCGCAAATCACAATTTATAATCAACCTGTTTCGGGTTTTTCATTACCGGCTGTCAATCCTTTTTGCACCAATCAAGAATACACTTTTACAAATACATCATCATTCGATGCAGCTTCAAATCCCACTTGGGAATGGAGCTTAAATGGAAATGTAATCTCAAATGCTAAGGATTTATTGACTCAGTTTTCAACCACATCTTCACAACAGATAAAACTAAAATCTTTAATTCCTGGTTGCGAAAATGAAAGCATTCAAAATGTAAATACGATACTTCAAGGCCCCACTGTAGATTTTAATGCTGCTAATGGTTGTCAGGAATCGCCATTAAACTTTGTTAATACAACCACTGGAACAGTTACAGGTTATACCTGGAACTTTGGAGATGGAAATCAGTCTTCACTTGTAAATCCAACAAATAAATTTCTTCAGCACGGAAATTTTGATGTTGTATTCACAGCCACCAATGCTGCCGGCTGCGAAAATTCAAAAACAAAATCGATCACTATTTATTCTAAACCCCAAACTAATTTCTCCATCGACTTGCCCCCGTTCTCTTGCGCAGGATCAGCTAGCCAGTTCAATGATTTAACACCATCATTAACCGATAGCAACATCACAACCTGGACCTGGAATTTTGGTGATGCAGCCAATGGAACTTCCTCTCAAAGAAATCCAACCTATGTTTATGGCCTTGCAGCAGATTATCAAGTGTCACTTGAAACCTCCACTAATTTTGGTTGTACTAATTCCGTCCAAAAAATTGTAACAATCTCCACGGCACCTGCAGTTGGTTTTAATACGAGCATAGCTTGTTTAAATCAAGGCACTCAATTTACCGATGCATCGGATGTAGCCGTAAAGGCCTGGCTTTGGTCTATTGAAAATAGTTCGTATGCTACTAAAAATGCAATGCATACTTTTAATACAGCGGGGTCGCATGTTGCTATGCTTACCGTAACAGGAACAAATAATTGTGTGAGCCAGCTTACTAAAACAGTCACGGTACCACTAGCGGTTGTGCCAGACTTTACTGCTATAAGCACGTGTGCAGATAAGCCCGCTGTTTTTCAAGAGAAGAATATTGGCGGAGCCGATCCGGCAGTTTCCTGGAGCTGGGATTTTGATGGAACCGTTGGTTCAGGTTCGCCTGCACAACATACGTTTACAGCATTAGGAGGTTATGCTGTTAAGATGAGTTCAACCCGACAGTCCGGTTGTGTTTACTCTATAACAAAATCTGTTTCGATAACACAAGCTCCTATGGCGCAGTTTTCTGCTTCACCTGAAATAGGGGCTGCTCCTTTAGGTGTTGGGTTCACTAATACGTCAACTCAGGCAACTTTATATGTGTGGAAATTTAATGATGTGAATAATTCCACCAGTACAGAGTTTTCACCTTCATTTATTTTTAATCAACTAGGATCATATCCCGTTCAATTGATTGCAAGTAATTCTATTGGGTGCGAAGACAGTTTTAATAAAACAGTTCAAGTGGTTGTTCCCGCTATCAATGTTGCACTTGCTGATTTCAAATTAGTGCCTTCAGGTAATTCAATGAGTATTGAGGTTACCATTCAAAATCTGGGAAACGTTCCGATCTTAAACCCTGAGATAATTATTGATTTATCGGGCAAAGCTTTGTTTAAGCAAAATCTTATTGGAACCATACTTCCCAATCAGGAATTGAGGAGAGAATTGCCAGGCGCAATTTTGCAAGAATCTATAAACTATTTATGTGCACAAGTAAATGTAAAAGATGATGTGGATTTATCTAATAATCGCCAATGCCAAAATTTTGATGCCGAAGTAATTGTAATTCAGCCTTATCCTAATCCTGCGCAAAACGAACTATTTATTGATTGGATTAACAAGAATGATGAATCGCTAAGTTTGATTATTTACAATGCATCAGGTCAACTTGTAGTGAACCAGAAATTTGATGGATTAATACCAGGTTTAAATCAGTTACGGATAAATGTGAGCAATCTGCCAGCAGGTAGTTATTACGTAGCGCACCCTAAAGGCACGAGTTACCCTGGTTCTCGCTTTTCAATCGTGAGGTAACTTAGGTTTTACCATTCAAGGTTTATGTTGCTGGTTTTATAAAAACTCTCAAGGTTTAACCAAATTTTATTTTATTTTTACAATAAATACAGACCAAAACATTTGATTTCTTTTGAATGAAAATTAAACTCGACCAGACTGATCGCAAGATTTTGGAAATCCTGCAAACAAATTCAAATATAACCAACGCGCAACTTGCTATTGAAATTGGCCTCTCACCGGCACCTACCTTAGAGCGAGTAAAGAAACTCGAAAACTCAGGAATTATTAAGAGCTATCATGCTGTGTTGGATATGGCCAGCGTAGGAGTTGGTGTTTGCACTTTTGTTACGGTTTCGTTGAAAGGTCATAACAAAGAGAACATAGCGAAGTTTGTAGGCGCCATAAAAGGAATTGAAGAAGTTGTAGAATGTCATCACGTAACGGGTCAAGCTGATTTTATCTTGAAAATAGTTGCCGCTGATATTCCGGCCTATCAAAACCTGATGCTTGAAAAGATGACCACCATTGAAGTCGTTGACAACATGCAGTCCACAATTATCTTATCAACCTTTAAGGATAGCAAAGTAATACCCCTGCCATGAGTGAGTTGGTCTCTGCGAAAACGCTGGTGCTTGATTCTGCCAAAGTAAATCAAAAGATTAGACGTATTGCTTATGAAATTTTTGAAAACAATTTCAAAGAGAAATCTTTTGTGTTGGCTGGTATTGACGGCCAAGGCTACTCATTGGCAAAGTTGATTGCTTCTGATCTAGAGAAAATTTCTGAATTACCGGTTCATGTTGTAAAAGTATCATTAGATAAATTAGCGCCTCAACAATCAGAAGTTGTGTTGGATGTTGATAAGAAGGATTTTAAAAAGAAATGTATCATTCTGGTTGATGATGTTTTAAATACGGGCCGCACACTTGCGTATGGTATGAAACCATTTCTTCTTACAGAAGTAAAAAAGATTGAGGTAGCCGTACTTGTTAACAGAAGTCACACATTGTTTCCAATTACACCAACCTATACAGGGTACGAGTTAACAACCATGTTGAATGATCATGTAGAAGTTGTATTAGGTAAAAAACCAGCCGTGTATTTGCATTGAGCTTATCGAAAATGATTTCTAAAATTTTGAATCACGATGTCTGTTCATAAATCATCAGAAGCAAAAAAAATAACTACGCACCAACTTCAGGAAATGAAGAACCGGGGCGAGAAAATTGCCATGCTTACGGCCTATGATTATAGTATGGCGCGCATTATTGATGGTGCTGGTATTGATGTAATTCTTGTTGGTGATTCAGCATCGAATGTGATGGCTGGAAACGAAACCACGTTGCCCATTACGCTAGATCAAATGATTTATCATGCTTCTTCTGTTGTAAAGGCGGTAAAGCGCGCGCTGGTGGTAGTGGATATTCCGTTTGGATATTATCAGGGAAGTTCGGGTGAAGCGCTAAGGTCATCGATACGCATTATGAAGGAATCCGGTGGTCATGCCGTTAAGATGGAAGGTGGGAGTGAGGTGAAAGATTCGGTACTCCGGATTTTAAGTGCAGGAGTTCCCGTAATGGGGCATCTGGGCTTAACGCCACAATCCATTTATAAGTTTGGAACTTATACGGTGCGGGCCAAAGAAGAAGTGGAAGCTAATAAATTATTAGAAGATGCACTCCTGCTTCAGGAGTGTGGTTGCTTTGCTATCGTGTTGGAGAAGATTCCGGCCTCCTTGGCAAAAAAGGTTTCTTCAGCATTACAGATTCCCGTAATCGGCATTGGTGCGGGCCCCGATGTAGATGGGCAGGTGCTTGTGATGCAGGATATATTGGGCATCACCAAAGACTTCAAACCGCGCTTTTTACGCAGATATGCCGACTTAAATACGGTGATTACAGAGGCCATTGATAACTATGTAAAAGATGTAAAAGCTCGCGATTTCCCCAATCAGGAAGAGAAGTATTGAACGGTAGTTTTAAATACCTCGATAATTTCTAATTTCGCCCACTTAATAAGTGAATTCAATTTTAATCATACTAAAATGAGTGACCAGAAAATTACGATCAGCAACGGAAAACTAACAGTCCCAGAAAACCCAACAATCCCTTTCATTGAAGGCGATGGAACCGGTCCGGATATTTGGAGTGCCTCACAACATGTATTTGATTCTGCGGTAGCAAAGGCTTATGGTGGAAAGAGAAAGATAAACTGGAAGGAAGTAATGGCCGGTGAGAAATCGTTCAAGCAAAACGGCAACTGGCTCCCTGATGAAACGCTTGATGCTTTTCGCGAATATTTGGTTGGTATTAAAGGACCACTCACCACACCTATTGGTGGTGGCATTCGTTCGTTAAATGTTGCCCTTCGTCAGATTTTAGATTTATACGTTTGCCTTCGTCCGGTAAAATGGTATGAAGGCGTACCCTCACCGGTAAAAAATCCAGGTGCCGTGGATATGGTTATCTTCCGAGAGAATACTGAAGATATTTATGCGGGAATTGAGTTTGCAGCAGGAACACCAGAGTCACAAAAAATACTTGACTTTTTAGCCAAGGAGTTTCCTAAAGAGTACAACAAGATTCGATTCAACACAAAAGAAAAATCTGAATCCTTTTGGAAAATGGTGGGTGCACCAAACATGAATAACGAGGTGCAAGTTGGCCTTGGTATTAAAGCTGTAAGTTATAGTGGTAGTGTTCGTTTGATTCACAGTGCTATTGCGTATGCGATCAAGTTTAACAGAAAGTCAGTTACGCTTGTTCACAAGGGAAATATCATGAAGTATACCGAAGGGGCATTCCGCGATTGGGGTTATGGTGTTGCTAAAGAATATTTTGCAGATAAAGTATACACCTGGAATCAGTGGGAGAAAACTAAGAAAGAAAAAGGCGAAGAAGCTGCCAATGCAGAACAAAAAGCTGAATTAGCGGCAGGTAAAATCTTGATTAAAGATTCTATAGCAGATATAGCCTTGCAACAAGTATTAACGCGACCAGAAGATTTTGAAGTGATTGCTACATTGAATTTGAATGGGGATTATTTGAGTGATGCCTTGGCTGCACAAGTAGGAGGTATTGGTATTGCACCTGGTGCAAACATCAACTACATTACCGGCCACGCAATCTTTGAAGCGACTCACGGCACAGCGCCTAAGTATGCAGGTCTGGATAAAGTAAATCCAGGTTCAGTAATTCTTTCGGGCGTAATGATGCTTGAATATATGGGTTGGCAAGAAGCTGCTGATTTAATTAATCGTGGACTCGAAAAAGCAATCGCCACCAAGCGTGTAACGTACGATTTCCACCGTCAGATGGAAGGCGCTACGTTGTTGAAGTGTTCGGAGTTTGGGAATGAGATTGTTAAGAACATGTAATCGTATTAAAACGTAGAGTTGAAAGGCTGAGAATTTTCTCAGCCTTTTTTTATTTGCAATGGTCTTGTTTCTCTAATACAAAAAACCAAATGCCCATAGTGGTATTCGGTTTTGATAAGGGCTTTCAATATCATCCAATGCTAAAAAACTATTTTTAACAGCTTTTATCTGCTTGCTTTCTTTTGTTTTCCCACCAATCTCGAAAGTCCATTTTCCATCTACAATAAAATCGCCAGCCTTGGGCAAGGCTACTTGGTAACCGGCATTTTTAAGTTGGTTCAAAAAAAATGTTTCGCGCAGTGATCCTGCATCAGGAGCATTTTTAAGCGCGTAACTTAAGTTGGTGTTTTCTAAATAAATTTTGTCAGGCTTTTGTAAAGCAGCTGTTCCTTTTGTGTGTTGATGAAGTAGGTTAAGCAGCCGGGCTCTTTCTAATTGAAGTAGAAAATTATTTACTGTGTCGCGCCCCAATTTCATTTTTGTTGCCAAGGCGGAAATATTGGGAGTAAAAGGAACTGATTCGGAAATAATGCCGAGTAATTTTTTTATGCTTACTACATTGCCTGCTGTGTACTGCTCAATTGCTGCCAGATCACTTTCCAAAACAGTATTGATAACCTGATTAAGTTTTACCGAAAACTCGGCCTGCGTATCTTCTTTGCTAAAAGGAAAATATCCACTGATCAGGTATTTTTTAAATAAGGGGAGTGGTCTTAGTTGTTGTAGTATTTCCTGTGTAAAGTATTGTGAATTTTTAAGTATGGCATCGAGTGATAGCGTATTGAATTTTAATCCGTGTTCAAACTCCAGGTATTCCCGGAAGGAAAGCCCAGCCAATTCATAGGTAATCACTCTTCGGCTAAGATCTGCTTCGCCTTTTTGTATTTCCAATGCCGAGGAGGCGGTAAAAATTATCCGAAGGCTTGGGTATCCATCGTAGATATTTTTTAGTTCTGTTGACCACCGTGGGTATTTATGAATCTCATCGATAAGCAACACCGATCCCCCGTCTTTTTCAAATCGATCAGCCAGTTCAAGAAGACTATTATCATAGAAGTAGGGATGGTCGGCTGATACATAAAGTCCTTTTTCTTTTAAATGAAACTTAAGGTACTGCAGCAGCATGGTGGTTTTGCCAGTTCCCCGTAATCCACGGATGCCCACCATCCGCTGTTTCCAGTTGATGGAATCAAAAAGAAACCTTGAAAAATGGTTATCAGTTACTTTAAGAAGATTCGTTTGAAAGGAGTAGAGCCGATCCATATTGACTTATCTTTAAGTCAAAAATATACAATAATTGACTTGAATACAAGTCAATCTAAAACTCTAGCATCTTCACCGCAGTCACCGTAGCCTCTTCACCCTTGTTACCCAGTTTGCCGCCAGCGCGCTCCAATGCTTGCTTTTTATTAAGGGTAGTGAGCACGCCAAAGATCACTGGCTTTTTTGTTTTGATGTTTACTTCGGTGATGCCGTAGGTTACGCCCTGACAGATGTAATCGAAGTGTGGTGTGTCACCCTGAATAACACAACCTAAGCAAATCACCGCGTCAATTTCTTTTTTCTCAGCCATCCACAAAGCACCTAATGTAAGTTCAAAGGTGCCAGGTACATTTTTACGAATGATGTTTGTCTTTTTAACGCCTAATTGGATAAGCCCATCCAGTGCACCCTGATAAAGTGATTCAGTGATGTCCTCATTCCATTCGGCTACTACTATAGCAAATTTCTTTTTTGAAAGATTGATCTTGCTCTTTCCTAAA